>Ga0256404_1001289_pt1 | contig 62079 bp, 76 predicted proteins | sample RumenRJG_01DNA_FD_185990 | JGI IMG/M metagenome (GOLD analysis project Ga0256404, IMG submission 185990) | Bovine rumen microbial communities from Lethbridge, Alberta, Canada - RJG_01 | ecosystem: Host-associated > Mammals > Digestive system > Stomach > Rumen | place: Canada: Alberta | collected...
ATGCAGAAAGAAATAAAATTGCCGAAAACATAAACATTGTTTATAACTTAAAAATTCATACTCTTCCACAACGAGGGACTCATACGAACTATTTTCAGTCGTATGAGTTCTTTTATTTACGAAAATTCTTAAAAAGACTTGACTTATACAATACAATTTGTTATAAAATTAAAAATTAAGAAAAAATTATCTGATTATTTTAAAACAAACATTCTTGTTATTCTCGGCGCACTTTTACTGATTAAATATTGGGATTTTTTATCTTTTAAAGGTTTATACATAGCACTTGGAATAATTGCACTTGTTTTAGCCACATATTATATCGTTTTAGGTATAGTTATTGCTGTGATGGGAAGTAAATTTTCAGCACAACCTTTAAAGGTGTGTGAAATGCTTTCCGTATCTTTATTTGCACTCTTTATATTCCTATCCTTTTTGTTTATGACTATAGATATGGCAGAACTGATGAGAGTATCTAACTGGGTAATAAATATTTTAAGTATGGTGGTGTCGCTTGTGTTCGCCATTTCTTACATAGCATATAAGTTAGCAAGTAAATCAAACATTATCCGTTTCGTATCGTTATTTGCTTTACTGTTTATTTTAGCATTGCTTTTAGACATTATTTTCAACGCAGGCGGAATATTGGGTAACATAGATGTATTTTTGGTGGCAATTTATTTGTCATACAGTTTTTATCTATTTAGTTTTCTCGAAAAAAAAGACGGTGCATCTGAATCGAACAAAATAAAATAAATTAAAATAAAAAATTAATAATCATCAACAAAGTAAAGTGGCTCAACAGGAGCCACTTTATTTTTTAGTGCCGCTCCAGTATTTAATATTAAGGCAAACGCTGAAGAAGAGGACGTTTCTGAAGTCTTTGTTAGAGTTAACTCTGGTGGAGTTACTTTAGAACAAAACGACTTAATTTTAACTTTGCTTTCACTATATTGGGCTGAAGGAAGAAAACAAATCGAAACTTTCAGTGAAGAGTCAATATATCCTGTTAAAGACAAAGTTACATGCCTAAAACGTATAATTGCTACTTTGAACCTTTCATTGGCGGGGGCGCTCTCTTGTTTAGCGTTTCTCCAAAAGATTTTGTCATTAATGATTTTAATTCAGAATTGATACAAGCGTATCACTGCTTTACTAATGAATCAGATTTCAAAAAGCTCCTAGAAGCCCTTGATTTCCATCAAATGCATCATGGCGAAGAACACTATTATGAAGTGAGAAACATGGATAAAAAGCCAGATTTTCTCTCCTTGCCTATCTACGAACGAGCGGCAAGAATGATTTATTTAAATAAATCCTGTTTCAACGGACTTTATCGCGTTAATAGAAAGGGATATTTTAATCTTCCGTCTGGTAGGAAAAAACGGTAAATTGCTATGAAGAAGAAAATTTAAAAGAAATCTCACTTTTTTTCATCTTCAAAAATCAAGATATTCAAAGGTGAATTTCAGGATGCAATCGGTGAAGTAAAAACTGGGGATTTCGTTTATTTCGATCCCCCATTTGATACTTGGGAAAATAAAGATTCTTTACTTCCTATGCAAAAAACCTTTTGACAAAGAGAAACAAAAGCGTCTTGCGAACGTTTACAAAGAATTATCCGGAAAAGAAGGTGGAACGCCAAACGGTAATGACGGAAACACTGACAATAACGAAAATAATGGCAGTTCGCTTACAGCATCGTTTTGTCCACTAAAAGTAATATAAAATTAGCAAATTATCTATTTGTTTTATATAATTATATCGATGAAAACAAAAACTATTTTAATTGTTGATAACGACAAACTTTGTGTCACCAACTTAACAAAGTTATTAAAAGGCGAAGGATATGCTTGTGTTTCGGTTGCAACTGCTCAAGAAGCAATTGATGCATGTATTAAAAAAATAATCGACCTTGTTCTTCTTGAATTAAACTTAAAAGATAAGGATGGCATGGTTGTTATTGATACAATCAGAAGTTTTACAAATACTTTACCAATTATTGTTATCTCTAATAGAGCAAATGTCGAAAGCAAAGTCATGGCTTTTGAAACCGGAGCAAACGATTACCTTACAAAACCATTTAATAATTATGAACTTTTAGCAAGAATTAAAAATCAATTTAGATATTTAAAAGAACCAAACGACCATCTTTTTATAAATGGAAATTTGACTATTGACTACGATGCAAAAACAATTTTTGTTAATGGAGTTGAAGTTCATTTTACAAATTTTGAATATAAAATTATTGTGCTTCTTGCTATGAATCTTGATAAAACTTTAACATATGATTTTATTATCTCCCATGTTTGGGGAAGAGATGGAAATGATCAAAATGGTTTGAGAGTGTTTATGGCTGGAATAAGAAAAAAATTAGAGCGTGATAGTAGAAGCTCTAAAATTATTAGAACTGATATTGGAACTGGATATAGAATGAGTAAAGTTAGCTAAGAAAATCAGCTAACTTTTTCTTATTTCCTTCAAAAACCTTTTTACCTAAATCGTAATAATAATTTAGTTTTTCCTTATTTTTCTCAAGATGTTTTAAATTAATTTCTTCACTTGGGGCAAAGACAAAAACTTTTTCATTTTCTTTTTCAACTTCTTCCACACATGTATTGTAATTTTGATGGGAGTTTTTTAGTGCATATACATAATTTTGATATTTCTTAAATACTACTTCAATTAGTTTTTGTTTTTGCTTTTTAATCGTTTTTAATTTTCTAAAGCCATAAGGTCTAGTTAAAACAACAATAATTTTATCAAAACCTTCATCAATGGCTTTTTGAAGTGGAATTGGATCGCTATCTCCGCCATCTAAATATAAATCATTGTTAATTTTGACAGGTTTTGCGGCAAAAGGAATTGAAGCGGAGGCTTTAATTGCTTCGTTTAAGTTTTGGGTTTCAGATTTTAAAAAGTAACAGGCTTTTCCCGTAGTTAGTGACGTTGCAACAACACACAAATCAGTAGGACTCTCTTTAAAAGTTTTTTCATCAAAAGGAAGTATTTTATTTAGATCATTAAAATAATAATTAAAATCAACAAAAGTTCTTTTAACGATGACATTTTTTAAAGATGTAAATTCTTTTGACTTAAAAGTTAATAAAGTGGCCTCTTTGGCCCTTCCTTTTTGTTTACTAATAAAATTCATGGCATTAAGGGCGCCTGCGGATACGCCAAATACCTTATCAATTTTGATATTTTCTTCTAATAATTTATCAATTATTGCGGAAGTAAAAATGCCTCTTGACCCGCCACCTTGTAGCACTAATGCAATTTTCATAATTAAATCATACATTTTTTAATTGGAATTTCATATCTATTTAAACTTTTTATCAAAACATTAATTTTTCATTTTTAAAACAATTTTGAAAAAGTGGTAAAATAAAACTGCAGTGAGGAAAATTGCTTTATGAGAAGTTTTGTTGGGAAAATGCTAAATTTAATCGGAACAGTTGGCCAAATTTTATTGCACTGTTTTTTTATTGTTTTAGTTGTTTTAACTTTTATTATAAAAAAGACAATTTTAGGTGATTTTTCGAGCAGCGAAATCAATCATTTTAGTTTAGATATTATTTTAGCGTTAATTGTTTGGTTAAGTTATGTAGCATTATCAGGTGTTTTTTATGTTTTCAATTTAAAAGCTTTAATTAGTAACAATTTAATGAAGTTAATGTTTATATTATCTTTAATTAATCTTGTTATTTTAATAGTTCTACTTGTCTTTTCAATAATTATAAAATTGGAAATTAATATGTTACTTTTATACATTCTTGGGGCAATTGCAATATTTTTCTCACTTTTAATTTTAATTGGAAATTTATTAAATTTAGGAAAAAGCAAACTATGAAGTCTAGAGTTTTGAATAAAAAACAACTTAAAAGAATGCCTGATTACCTTTCAACCATAAAAGATATGAAAGGAAGGGGTATTAAATATGTAAGTAGTCAAGAAATTGCCGATTTTTTAAATTTAAATAACGAACAAGTTAAAAAAGATATAGCAATTGTTTCTACAAAAAGTGGAATTCCTAACAAAGGTCGAGAAATAAATCAGTTGATTATGGATATCGAAAACGTTTTAGGCTACGACGACATCCATAATGCAATCATTATCGGCATAGGAAACCTAGGAAAAGCTCTTTTAAAATACGAAGGTTTTAAAGAATATGGATTAAAAATCGTCGGAGCTTTTGATAAAGACGAAGAAACAATTGGATTATTAATTAATGGAATTAGAGTAAGAGATATTAACACATTATCTAAAGTATTTAACGATTATAATGCAAAAATTGGTATAATAACTACTCCAAAAGGATGTGCACAAGAGATAGCAGATGTATTAATAAATTCTGGAGCAGAAGCCATATTAAATTTTTCTCCAATTAGAATAGTTTCTAATAGGAAAAATGTTATTATTTCAAATATAAATACTGCTACTAATTTGTCAGTTTTATCTCATCAGTTATTATTAATGAAAAAGAAAAATGAAGAGAAATCAAAAAAAGAAGGGGTTATATAGGGTGATTTTATGACTAAAGAGTTCAGAGACTTAATGGTAAAAAATGAAAAGAAAGCAAATGTTTTCGTTTGTGGAATTCCGTTTGATGAAAATGCATCAGTTGGGAAAGGAGCCGCAAAAGCTCCTGCTATGTTAAGAAAACTTTCTTATTTTTTACCACCTTTAGATATGGTCGGAAATAATTTAACCCGTGTTAAAATTTTTGATTGTGGAGATTATAATGGCTACGATTTTAATAAATTAACCACCGATTTACAGTTTAATTTTTTAAATCATGAAGGTTTTCATGTGATTTTTGGTGGAGATCATTCTATTGCAATTGCTTCTGAAAGAGCTTTTTATTGCAAATGTTTAAAAGAAAACAAAATTCCAGTTATCATTCATATTGATGCTCATCCAGATATTTGCGATATCTACGAAGGTTCAAAATATTCACACGCTTGCACCAATTATCGAGCGCTTGAATATGGTTATGACGAGAAAAATATAACGATAATTGGTGCTAGAGGCTTTGAAAGCAAAGAAGTGGAAACTTTAAAAAACCACCAATATATTGACGTATTTAAAACAATTGACATTAAGAAAATGGGCGTTGATAAATTAGTAAATTATATTAGTCAAAAATATTCTGGAAACAAATATCTTGTCTATATTTCGTATGATATTGACGTAAATGATCCATCATTTGCTCCAGGAACCGGTACTCCAGAAGCTTTTGGTTTAACAAGTTTTGAATCAACTTCAATTATTTGTGGATTAATTAACAATCTTAATGTTGATGTTATGGATTTTGTAGAAATTGCTCCTCCATTAGATGTCAATAATATTACAAGTTGGTTAGCTCTTAAAACCCTTTATGAGATTTTTTCAACATTAATTAAAGCAAATAAAATTTAGTTATGGAGTGGAACGAATTTTTTAGTGAAATAAAAGACAAAGAATATTGCAAAAAACTCAAAGTTTTTTTGGACGAAGAATATAAAAATAAAACAATTTTCCCTAAAAGAGAAAATATGTTTAAAGCTTTTGAAGAAACGCCACTTAACAAAGTCAAAGTGGTGATTCTAGGTCAAGATCCATATCACGAAGTTAATCAAGCAATGGGACTTGCTTTTAGTGTGAAAAATGGCGTTTCTTTACCTCCTTCTTTGCAAAATATTTATAAAGAAATTGGAAATGAATATGGTCAAAACCTAATGAATAAATCTGGAGATTTAACCTATCTTGCAAAACAAGGCGTTTTACTTTTAAATCCAATTTTAAGTGTTGAAGAAGGCCGAGCGTTAAGTCATAAATGCATAGAATATGACTTATTTTTTGAAGATATTATGAAGTGTCTTGATAAAAATATCAATCCGATTGTGTTTTTGCTTTGGGGAAATAACGCAAAAAGTTATAAAAAATATATAAAAAATCCCAATCATTTAGTTCTTGAAAGTGTTCATCCATCTCCTTTAAGTGCTAACCGCGGGGGGTGGTTTAATAATAATCATTTTCGTAAAGCTAATGAATTTTTAAAAAACCACAATATTAAAGAAATTGATTGGATTCCAAAAGACAATTTCAATGCAAAAAACTCCTAAAAGGTGTATAAATTATGTGGGTGCTTAGAGAACTAGGCTGAGATAAGCGTGATACTCGCTTGGACCGTACCTGATCTAGATAATGCTAGCGTAGGAAATTATATGCTAAACATTATCAGGTAATTTTTTATAAGGAGTATCTATATGAAGATCTTTTTTAAAAAACATTGGCCTGATATTTTATTCTTGCTAATTGTTTGTTGTTTAATTAGATTATTTTTTGTTCCAATTTTTTCTGTTGTTACAAAAGATGCCGATAAAGTAAAAACATTTTATGAAATTAGTTTATTTGATGTTTTACATGGTTCAAAAATTAATAATTCAATTTTTGAACCTAACTACCTTTTAATTTCTGTTAGTGTTCTTTTCTTTGCTGGGGCGATTTTATTTTATATATCTTTTATAGGGGGGACAAAAGAGAAAAAAATTAGTAATGTGCTTTATTACTTAAGTGCAATTTTTAATTTTTTAATGTTTTTTAGCGTCCTTTTTATGTATGTATTACTTCCTTTAACCAGTAAAGGAATTGAAAACGTGCCAAATTTTAATAAAGTTGAGGTAGTCTCATGGTCTTATGGACTTTACTTATTTTTGGAAGCAGTTTCTATTTTAATTGTTTTAAGTAAAATTTTTGAAAGAAAGAAATTTACGGTCTATGAAATATCTGAAATAGCGGTTTTAGTTGCTCTTGCTCTTGTTTTAGACAAAGTTAAAATTCCAGTCGGAATCACTGGTGGATCAATTAACTTAAGTGCTGTTCCATTGATTTTACTTTCAATTAGACATGGATTTTTTAAAGGTTTAATTTCTTCAAGTTTAATTTTTGGATTAATTTCTTGTCTACTTGATGGTTATGGAATACAAACTTTTCCCTTTGATTATTTAATTGCTTTTTCTGGCTATGCAACCGTTGGATTTTTCATGTATTTATTTAAAAAATTTGTAATTAAAAATCGTGAAAATATCGAATTTGCATCAATGATTATTTCAATTGTGCTATGTGGAATCGTCAGTTTTTTAACGAGAATGACTGGTTCAAGCATTTCTTCGATGCTTTTCTATGAATTAGGTTTAAAAGAAGCTTTAATTTACAATATTGCATATATTCCTTTAAGTGTTTTTGGTTCAACTTTAATTGCAATTTTACTTGCAAAACCACTTCAAATTATTAATCATAAATTCCCTTTAAAAGTTAAAAAAGAGAATTAAAAATATAAAAAGTTATAAAAATTTATTTTTATAAGTTGCATTTTTACGTCTAAAATTAGACTATTATTTTAATTGCAAATAAAATAAAATATAGTCAATATTTGAAACGGAGTATTTTTATTATGGGATTAAGGAAATATGAACCAAAAAAAGTTGATGAGGTTCAAGAAATTAAAGAAGATGTTCAAAAAACTGAGAAAGAAACAAAAGTTGAAGAAGAGGTTCAAGAAGCGCCTCTTATTAAAACTGAAGACGATATTGAGCTTGAAAATAAAATTAACAAAAAAAGAAAAGAATATGGCGTTTATGCTAAAAAGCAAAAAAAAATTAATATTGTTATAACTACTTTTATTGCAGCCGTTCTTATTGCTTGCTTTATTGTAATGATGCTTTTTTCAAAGCAACATGAATGGGTTTTATATGTCTCGTTAGGTGCAATGATTGCAGTTTTAGCACTTTCTTATCTTTCTAGCAAAATAATGAAGAAAAATCTGATGGAAAAAATTAATGTCTATGTGGATTTTCTCTCTCAAAACATCAACGCTTATATTTTTGAAGACAAAGATATTAAAAATTTAACATCAACTCCAAGAGGACAATTGGATGATAAATGGTTTTTAGATGCACATTTTTATAAAGATATTGTTGGAACAAAAGGAAGAAATTTTGTTCATTTTGACTATAAAGGCGTAGAAGTTGATAGTTGTGATCTTGCTGGAAATACCAAAATTAAAGGAAGACTCTCTCCTAAATTTCTAGGTAGATATTATTCTTTTAAACCTAATTATAAAACTGATGGAAAAGTAAGTATTTTTCAACTTAAAGGTGGAAGTTTGAGCGTTCCACTTGACGATATCGATGATTTAAAATTGATTGAAGGAAATGATAAATACGTTATTTATTCAAATGATCCAGAAGTTAAAAAAGTTTTAAATCAAAAAGTTATTTCAGCTCTTTTAAAATTTAAAGTTCAAAATCCACTTATTGATGTAATTTTTAGTGTTAAAGATAATCTTGTTTCATTAGGAATTGACTATGTTGATGAATTTATCAACATTCCTGTTGAAAACGAATTTACAATCAAAAACACAAAAATTAGTAAAGAAAACTTAAAAAAAGTTTTAAAAGTTATTGATACACTTTTAGAAACTAAAAAAACAACTACTGAAGCAAAAGAAAATAATAAATAAGCCTATAACGACTTAAGAGGTTTTTATGGATTCGTTAAAAGGCAAATGGATAGAAGTTCAAGGCTATAAACATGATGGAAGAATGCACCGAATTTGGGATTCTGTTTTTGTGGCGGAAGAAACTGATAATTATATTGTTGTAGCAAGTAATCGAACAAAAGTTATTGAGCACGATTTTAGAATATGGCACACAAAAGAACCTGCAATTATGATTTTCCTTAAAGATCGATGGTTCAATGTGATTGCTATGTTAAAAGATATTGGAGTTACTTATTATGTAAATCTTGCATCTCCTTATTTAATTGATAAAAGCATCGTTAAATATATTGATTATGATTTAGATATGAAACTTTATCCAACAAATCAAATTAAAATCATCGACGTAAGAGAATATACTTATCATAAAAGGAAATATGGTTATAGCGATGACATCGACACAATTTTAAGATACAATCTTAAATCTATTAAAAATATGATGTTAACTAGAGAATTTCCATTTCAAGATGATGCTATTAGAAATTTTTACAATTCATTTTTAAAAATGACAAAGAAAGAAGAAAAGCATGAAGAAAAGTAGTTATTTTATCAATTCAAAAGAAGAAACAATTAGTTTTGGAGTAAAAATTTCAAGTTTTTTAGTAAAAGGAGACGTTATTACTTTAAATGGCGACCTTGCAGCTGGGAAAACTACTTTTGTCAAAGGAGTTGGAAAAGGTCTTGGAATTAAAGACGAAATAAATTCCCCAACATTTAATATTTTGAAATGTTATTTTAATAAGCCTTTACCTTTATACCATATTGATGCTTATCGTCTAGAAGATGTAAATGAAGAAAATAAAAATATTGGTTTAGAAGAGGTTATTTATGGGGATGGAGTTTGTTTAGTTGAGTGGCCTCAGTTTATAAAAGAATTTTTAGATTTCAATACTCTTTTAAGTGTTGAAATCAAAGTAATTGATGAAAATAAAAGAGAATTTATTTTTTCAACAAATAACGATGAACACTATGAAAAACTATTTAATTTTCTAGGAGAAGAAAAATGAACACATTATATTTAGATTCAACATATAAAGATCTAAACGTTGGTTTAGAAAAAAATGGAGAAATTTTTGAAATAAGTTATGAATGTTTTCAAAGACAATCAGAACTTATGATTCCAGAAATTAAAAAAATTTTAAAAGAAAATAAAGTTGTGCCAAATGAGATTAATCAAATTGTGGTGACTCATGGCCCTGGAAGTTATACTGGTTTAAGAATTGCTTTAACAATCGCAAAAGTTTATTCATATACTTTAAATATTCCTTGTTATTCACTTTCTAGTTTAAATGTTTTAATAAAACCTAATACACCTTCAATTTGTCTTATAAACGCACGAAGTAATCGTAGTTATTTTGGTGTTTATAAAAACAACGAAGTCATTGAAAGTGATAAAATTTTAAGTAACGAAGAAGTTTTAAAATATATTGATAATCATCAAGACTATGTCGTTTGTGGAGAAGCAGATTATTTAAATATTGACGGCTATAAAGCTAATTTAATAAAAAATATGTCGTTTTTAAAAAACGAATCAAACAAAGTTAAGGATATTTTTACTTTAAAAGCGATATATCTAAAGGATTAAAAAATGCAAATTAGGAATGCAACTATTGATGATTTAGATGAAATTGTTTTGATGGAAGAGCTTTTTAAAGCTCCTTTTAGCAAAGAGCAAGTTAGATATGAAATCAAAGAAAATCCATGTAGTGTTATTTTGATTGCTTATAGCAAAGAAACAAATGAAATATATGGATTTATTGATTTTTGGATCACTTTTGATTCAGCAACAATTTGTCAACTAGCCGTAAAAGAAGAATTTCAACATAAGGGAGTTGCAAGCTTCCTTCTTGAAGAGTCTTTTAAAATCTTAAAACTAAATAAGGTAGATTTTTACACTTTAGAAGTTAGGGAATCGAATGAAAAAGCAATTAATTTATATAAAAAGCATGGTTTTGAATACGTTACAACAAAGCCACAATATTACTCAAATGGCGAAAACGCCATTTATATGATGAAAGGAATGAATTGAATGGATAAAGATATTATTATTTTAGGAATTGAATCTTCTTGTGATGAAACATCATGTGCAATATCAAAAAATGGCGAACTTTTAAGTAATATTGTTTCAACTCAAATTGAAATGCATAGAAAATATGGCGGAGTTATGCCAGAAATTGCTTCTAGACTTCATCTTGAAAATATTTTATTTGTAATTGATGAAGCGCTTAAAAAAGCAAATGTTAAATTAAGTGATTTAACTGCCATTGCAGTAACTAGAGGACCAGGATTAATTGGAGCGCTTCATGTTGGTTTACAAGCTGCGAAGACCTTATCTTTGGTTTTAGGAATCCCACTTATTCCAGTTCATCATTTATGCGGCCACATTTATGCAAATGAATATGTAAATTCCTTAAAATTTCCTTTACTTGCGGTAGTTGTAAGTGGCGGAAATACCGAGTTAGTTTACATGAAAAAGCATCTAGATTTTGAAATAATCGGTGAAACAAAAGATGATGCAATCGGTGAGTCTTTTGATAAAGTTGCAAGAGTTTTAGGACTTCCTTATCCTGGAGGAATTCCAATTGATAAATTGGCAAAAGAAGGGGAGCACACTTATAAACTTCCGCTTCCAATGCATGACGGGAGTTTAAATTTTTCTTATAGTGGATTAAAAACCGCAGTAATTAATGTAGTTCATAATAGTGAAGAAAAAGGTGAAAAAATTAGAGTTAATGATATGTGTAGATCTTTCGAAGATGTAGCAATTGGAGAAATTATTGACCGTGTTAAAAAAGCAACTTTAAGATATGATTTTAAACAAGTTGTTCTTGCAGGCGGGGTGAGTGCAAATAGCTATCTTAGAGAAGAAGTTGTTAAACTATTTAAAGACACAGATATTGAAGTTATAATTCCTCCTCTTTGGTGCACAACAGATAACGCCGCAATGATTGCAAAAGTGGGAGATTATTTATATAAAGAAAAAGTATTTGCAAATTTAAATATCGGAGTTGATCCTTCATGGAAGATTGAAGATTATCGAAAATTTTAAATGTAGTATAATTTTAAAATAGGTGGAAAAAAGTATGGAAAGAGAAACAAGTGTTAGAAAATTATATCTTGGTATTCAAGATAAAAAAATCGCTGAAGGCGATGTTGTTAAAATGTACGGATTTGTAAGATCTGCAAGAAATAATGGAAGTGTAGGTTTTATTGAATTCAATGATGGAACTCATTTCAAGGGAGTTCAACTGGTATTTGTAAAAGAATCTTCTTGCTTTGAAGCAGCATCAAAAATTAAATACGGTTCTTCAATAAAAATAGAAGGAAAAGTTAAATTAACTCCAAATATGAAGCAACCATTTGAAATTGAATTAAGTGATATTTTGCTAGTTGGAGATTGTAGCGAAGACTATCCTCTTCAAAAAAAGAAACATAGTTTTGAATTTTTAAGAGATATTTGTTATTTAAGACCAAGAGCAAACACTTTCCAAGCACTTTATAGAGTAAGAAACGCTCTTGCTTTTGCGGTTCATACTTACTTCCAAGAACATGGATTTTTATATGTTCATACACCAATTATTACTGGAAATGATGCAGAAGGAGCCGGGGAAGTTTTTAAAGTTGTTGTTGATCCTAAAAATCCAGAGGGATTTTTCAAAGCAAAAGCAGTGTTAACGGTTAGTGGACAGCTTCATGTTGAACCATTTGCTTTAGCTTTTAGAGATGTTTATACATTTGGGCCAACTTTTAGAGCCGAAAACAGTAACACCCCACGTCACGCAAATGAATTTTGGATGATTGAACCTGAACTTGCTTTTGCAGATTTAAACGATGATATGGATTGCATTGAATCTTGTTTAAAATTTGTCATTAAATATGTTCTTGAAAATTGTAAAGATGAAATGGCTTTCTTTGATTCATTTATTGAAAAAGGCGTAATTGATAAATTAAATAAAGTAATTTCTTCCCCATTCAAAAGAATGACTTATACAGAAGGCATTGAAAATTTATTAAACGCAAAAAATGAAGGACATAAATTTGAATACGATAACATCTATTGGGGGATGGATTTACAAAGTGAACACGAACGATATTTAACCGAAAACGTTGTGAAAGGTCCTATGTTTTTAACTGATTTTCCAAAAGAAATTAAAGCTTTCTATATGAAAAGAAATCCCGACAACAAAACTGTTGCAGCATGTGATTTACTTGTCCCAACAGAGGGTGAAATTGTTGGTGGATCTCAAAGAGAAGATGACTACGCTGTTTTAAAAAATATTATGATTGAAAAAGGCAATGCTGAAGAGCTTGATTGGTATTTGAACTTAAGAAAATTTGGTGGTTGCCCACATTCTGGTTTTGGTATTGGTTTTGATAGATTATTAATGTATATTACAGGTATGAAGAATATACGTGACACCGAGCCTTATCCACGTGTGCCAGGGAGTTTAAAATATTAGTATGCAAAAAATAGAAAGAAAACAAGATATATTAACACCTAAGGTTGACGAAACCGGAACAAAAACTATCAAAAGAGAAACTGTTGAAGTTGAAAAAATGGAAACACTTGATCCTGTTGATCTTGAAGAAAAGAAAAAATCAAGGAAAAGAACAATTATTGTTCTCGGAATTGTGTCAGCAATATTATTTGTGGCAATAATTTATCAAGTCGTGACATTATTTATTGAAATAGCACAGAATATTTAAAAAGAAAACGGATTTATTAATCCGTTTTCTTTTGCTCATTTTGACTAGCTTCATTAGAGGCGCCATCTTTATAAGGGCTTACCTTATTTAGATTGTAAAAATGAGTTATATCTAGAGTTGAAAGATCTTTACTATAGATTTGACTCTTTAATTTTTTAATTCTATAAAGTCTTGCAACATAAGCTTGAACATTAATTAAATACCATAAAATTGTAGTTAAACCAAAAACAAATATAAAGTAATTTGTAATAGCTCCTCCTTCAACAAAATGAGGATAGTTTAAAATTTCAATTCCATCAAAGCCAAATGGTGGAACATAATGGGCTTTTGAAAAATCAAAAATATAGAATAAGGAAGCAATTCCTGTTTTAGCATCAAAAATGGATTGGTCCCAATTTCCACCAATAATTAAATGATAAATTAAATAGGTTAGAGCACATAAAACTGCAAAAATTAAAGGACCAATTGAAGCCCTAAAAAAGCAAATTTTATTCTTCAATTTTGCAATTCTACTAAATTCTTTTGGTGAATCGCATAACCTTGAAATAACAACATTTGTCATATATCTATCAACTGTTTTACCTTGATGGTACATGATTTTTTCAATTAAATGACCAATAAAGCCAAAAATTGCGAAAATAATAATTACAAAAAGAAGTATTAAACAAATTGTTGTTAATACGGTTTTAGTTTTTTCGCTTATTAAAAATAAAAAATTCACATATTTCATTTTTTATCCTCATCATTTTTGTGCTCTAAATTTAAGGTTGAATAATCAATATAATCCCCACGCTGATTTTCTAAATTACCTGTAGTTTGTCCAATATGTTGACCATTAATATTTAAGTTAAAAGTTGTTACTTGAGGTTGTTTTGGAGGTTCTGGTTCTGAAAAATCTCTTGCTCGACTCAAGATTTCTTTTGCTTTAATGTCTTCTTGTAGTGTTAATCCAGTTGGTTTTCCCTTGAAAAACAAAATAATCAATCTAAAAAGCATCCAAAACCAAACTACTAAAAGATAAACTCCATAAAATGCAAAAAAACATATTCCTAACGGAATTAAGATAAAATATAACAATCCTTTTCCTAATAATTTAAGCAAATTAAACATCTTGTTGACTCTTTTTTGTTCTTTTTGATGAACAACTATAGTATATAATACCTTCTAAACCTAGTAAAATATTACTTATCGATAATAAATTAAATGATGCTAAATATCCAAAACTTGGAGCCAAAGCTATATAAATAATCCAAGAAATGATTATGAATCCAATCAAACTTGGAAGAAAAATTAATATTTTTTCCTTAATAAGTTGGATACTTAAAATAATCATAAAAATTAGTGAAATAGTGAGGAACGTATATGAAATTTGATAAATTTTCAAGAAAAAGAAGATCAAATTGAAAAATGAAAAGAGGGCATTTCCTATTAAAATAAATAAAGAAACATTTTCAAAAAATACTAAATTATAACCAAGTTTTTTAATTTCCCCTCTGGTAATAATTGAAACAAGAAAAACCTCAAAAGTTGAAATTATAAAAATACCAGGATAAACAAAAAGTTCAATATTTTTTAAGGATACAAGGCCTAGTAAAGTTAAAGAAATATTTATGATGTCAATTTCATAAATAAAATTTAAAAAAGGGATAAATAAGGCATAAAAAAGAAAAAGAATAAAAGTTGAAATTATAAATGCGATTGTTCCATCTTTATTCTTTTTTATAACATAAGAGAAAACAAATCCTTGCAAAATCGATGGAACTAAATTAAGAAATATAATCGAAAGGTTTTGGATCGCAATAATTGTTGAAAGTAATATTGATGCAACGAGGTAAATTAAATAACCCTTCCAATTGATCTTTAGGCAACATAGCGTAGAAATTAGTGGTAAAAAGATAACTAAAAAGAAAGATGTAATCGGAACAAATGTCGATAACGCGACAATAATTGCGTTAAGTCCGACATGTAGCGACATTAGAGGAATAGCGCTTTTTAAGCTATCTTTTTTAGTTTGATTAATCATTGTAATTATTATACACATTTTTCGCTTTTTCTTATGTATAAGATGTCTTGTAAATGATATAATTTTAAAGCATTATGGATTACAAGAATAAATTAAACAAAAACCAATTTGAAGCTGTTACAAACGAAGCTCAATATTTAAGAATTATTGCTGGCGCAGGAAGTGGAAAAACTCGAGTTTTGACATATAGAATCGCTTATTTAATTGAAAAAATGGATGTAAATCCTTACAACATTTTAGCAATTACATTCACAAATAAAGTCGCTAAAGAAATGAAAGAAAGAACCATTAAACTTCTTCCAGATTTTGATCTAAAAGGGCTTTCGATTTCTACTTTTCATTCCTTTTGTGCTCGTTTTTTAAGATCTGAAATTGATGAACTCGGTTTTCCAAGCAATTTCTTTATTATGGATGAAACCGATTCTCTTGCTTTAGTCAAAAATATTGGTGAAACTTTTGGCTATAAAAGAACTGATGAGATAAATACTGAAGCTTTAGAGTTTATCAAAAGACAAAAGTGCTATGGAAAACTTCCAAGTGATTGCGAAAATATTATTAAAGGTCATGAAATTTATTTAAGATATTTTAAAGAATATGAAAGAAGAAAAAACGAATTATATCAATTAGATTTTGACGATTTATTAATTTATACCATCAAAATTTTAGAAACCGATGAAGAAGCTAGAGCAAAATGGAGTAGAAGATTTTTACACATTTTGATTGATGAATTTCAAGACACCAACGACCTTCAATTTAAACTTTTAACACTTTTAACAAATGAAGAAAGCAATGTTTATGTTGTGGGTGATCCTGACCAAACAATCTATACTTGGAGAGGAGCAAATCAAGATATAATTATGAATTTTGAAAAAACCTTCCACCCACTTGTTACGATTGCTCTTGAAGAAAATTATCGTTCAACTCCCAATATTTTAAGGGTTGCAAACGAGTTAATTACACACAATCCTGGCCGATTTGAGAAAAATTTATTTACCGAACAACCATCAGGTAAAGACGTTGTTTTAAAATCTTTTTCTAGTCCAATTAATGAGGCTTATTTTATTGGAAATAAAATTGATGAAATTAAATTAAGGGATAAAAGTGCAAAATATTCAGATATTGCGGTTTTATTTCGTTCTTCTTATTTAACGCAAAAACTTGAAAATATCCTTGTCGCCAAACATATTCCATATAAAGTTTATGGATCTTTAAAATTCTATTCACGTGCAGAAGTTAAAGATTGTCTTGCCTATTTTAAACTACTTATAAATGAAGATGACGATATTTCTTTTGAAAGAATTATTAATGTCCCAAGAAGAGGTATTGGAGATAAAACTTTGGCGATTTTAAAATTAGAAGCTCAAAATAATCATGTTTCAATGATGAAATTTGTAAAAGATCTCGATAAATACGAAACTAAACTTCCTTCATCAATTCTTACTAAACTTAAACCATTATTTGGTATTATGGAAAAAGTTAAAGAAAAACTTAAAAATAAAGATGAATCTTATAGTGAAGTTTTAGATAAATTTATCACGGATATTGATTATAAAGATTATCTTGAATCAAAAGATGATACTAAAGACAGAGTTTTAAACGTAATCGCTTTGATTAACGACGTTAGAGATTATTTAAAAGAATATCCTGAAAGTAATTTTGACGAATATTTACAAAATGTTTCCCTTTATACTGCACAAGACGATATTGATAATAGTGATTCGGTTTCTTTAATGACCGTTCATACGGCTAAGGGTTTGGAATTTGATTATGTTTTTATAATGGGTTTAGAAGAGGGAGTATTCCCAAATAACCGAGCTTTACTTGAAAATCCAAAATCAATTGAAGAAGAAAGAAGACTTGCCTACGTGGCTTGCACAAGAGCGAAAAAAGAACTTTATTTGACTTACAACACAGGATTTAGTTACGTAACACAAAATGTTGCTATGCCTTCAAGATTTATCAAAGAAATGGGTATAAAACCCGCTACTTTTGGATTCCCTGGAGGATTTTCAACTTCTTTAAGTCGCGAAAATGATGATGAAAAATTCGCAAAGAAATATTATTATAAACCTTCACATCCAGAGTCTTCTTTTTCTGAAATTTTTATAAAAAACGATATAAGTTGGGAAGTTGGAGATATTGCTATGCACAAAACTTTTGGAGAAGGGAAAGTTTTAAGCGTAGAGGGTGATGTAATTGTTGTTGATTTTAAAGATTTTGGAGTTAAAAAAATGGTTGCAAATCATCCAAAATTATCACGAAAAGAAAAAGCCAAAGGACATTAATATGGATATAAATGAAGCAAGATTTAAACATAAAGAATTAGTTAAATTATTGGAAAAATATTCACATGAATATTATGTTTTAGATCGCCCATCTATAACTGATGAAGAATATGATAGCAAATATCGAGATTTAGAAGCACTCGAAAAAGAGTTTCCTGAATTAATTACCAGAAATTCTCCTACCCAAAGGATTGGTGGAACAATTTTAAAAGGATTTAAAAAAATTACACACGAAAAGCAAATGATGTCGCTTGCTGATGTTTTTAATGAAGAAGAATTATTAGAATGGAACAAGAAAACTTGCGAGACTATTTCAAAAAAAGATATTACATATTGTGCTGAACTTAAAATTGATGGACTTGCCATGTCTTTGGTTTATGAAAATGGCGAATTAAAATATTGTGCAACTAGAGGAGATGGATTGGTTGGAGAAGATGTTACAACCAATGTTTTAACCATCCCATCAATTCCAACTCATATTGATTTCCCAGGTCATATTGAAATTCGTGGTGAAGTTTATATGCCTAAAAAATCTCTTGAAGAACTAAATAAAGAAAGAAAAATAAATAATGAGCCACTTTTTGCAAATGCAAGGAATGCTGCAGCTGGTTCAATAAGAAATCTTGATAGTTCCATTGCAAAATCAAGAAAATTAGATGCTTGGTGGTACTATCTTGTAAACGCCGAAGAACTTGGAATTAAAACTCACTTTGAAGCATTAAAAAAACTTGATGAATTAGGTTTTAAAACTAATCCTAATAGGCGTTTAGTTACCGGAGAAAATGAAATTTTAGCTTATATTGAAGAATATACCAAAAAAAGAAGCTTTCTCCCTTATGATATTGATGGAATAGTTTTGAAAGTTAACGATTTTAATGAATATGATATTTTAGGAAATACTGCAAAAACTCCAAAATGGGCCATCGCCTATAAGTTTCCACCAGAAGAAGTAATTACAAAATTAAAAGATATTGTTTTTACCGTTGGAAGAACTGGAAAAATCACCCCAAACGCTGTGTTGGAGCCAATTAGAGTTGCAGGTTCTACTGTTCAAAGAGCAACACTTCATAATGAAGATTTTGTAATCGAAAAAGGACTAAAAATTGGAGATTATGTTATTTTAAGAAAGGCTGGAGATGTTATCCCAGAAGTTGTTGGGCCAGTTTTATCTAGAAGAGATGGTGGTGAAATTGACTTTAAGATGATAACGAAATGCCCTGATTGCGGATCTCCTCTTCAAAAAATTGAAAACATGCATTATTGTCTCAATCCAGATTGTCCATCTAGAAATATTGAAAATTTAATACATTTTGCCTCGAAAGATGCAATGGATATAGAAGGTCTTGGAGAAAAAACTTGCGAAGAATTTTTTGCACAAGGATTTTTAACAGACATTATTTCGATTTTTAATTTATATAAGCACAAAGAAGAGCTTATAAATATTGATGGATGGAGTAATAAATCTGTTGATAAACTCATAGATTCAATAGAAATATCCAAGAAAAATAGTTTAGAAAAACTATTATTTGGGTTAGGAATTAAAGAGGTAGGTAGCAAAATGTCCAAAGAACTTGCAAAAATTTTCAAGAATATTGAGGGTTTAATGACTGCTTCTATGGATGACCTTTTAAGGATTAGCGATGTTGGAGAAGTTGTTGCAAAATCAATTTATGATTACTTTAAAAATCCAAAAAATATTGGCTTAATTACTGAACTTGAAATAATGAATGTAAATACAGCCTATCTTGGTCAAGATAGTGTTGATGAAAATAATTTTTTCTACAATAAAACAGTTGTTTTAACTGGGACTCTTGAAAATTATGGAAGAAGAGAATTAACAGAAATTTTGGATAACTTGGGGGCACATGTTAGTGGTTCGGTTTCAAAATTAACTGACTATGTAATTTGTGGAAGCGAGGCTGGAAGTAAGTTAACTAAAGCCCAACAATTAGGTATTAAAATTTTAAATGAAGAAGATTTGAATAAAATTTTGAAAGGAGAACAAGATGACTAAAGTTGATAAAGAAGTGTTAAAAGATGCTGCTAATCGATTACTTTTCGATATGAGTGATGAAGAATATGACACTTTGCTTGAGGAATTCAAAATTATTGCAGTACAATTTAGATTAATTGGAGACATCAAAGGAGTCGATGAAGCTGAACCAATGACTTTTCCTTTTGATGTTACAATTGATGTTTTAAGAGAAGATGAACCATGCGTGCCACTCAAAAAAGAAGATGCGCTTAAAAACGCAGGTAGTGTACAAGATGGACAAATTAAACTTCCAAAGGTAATTTAATTATGAGTTATTTAGATAAATCAATTATAGAAATTCATGAAGCTTTAGTTAAAAAAGAAATTAGTGTAACTTCTTTGGTTCAAGAAGCCCTAAAAAGAGCTCACGAAAATAAAGATAATGCGTTTGAAATTATTCTTGATGATTTAGCTTTGAAAAAAGCAAAAGAATGTGACGAAAAAGGGATTGATGAAAACAATTATTTTTATGGAATCCCTTATGTTGCAAAAGACAATTTTTCAACAAAAGATATTAAAACTACCGGAAGCAGCAATATTTTAAATGGATATATCCCTTTGTTTGATGCGACTGTAATTAAATATTTAAACGATGCTGGAGCTATTTTAATTGCTAAAGCTACACTTGATGAACTTGCAATGGGTGGAACTGGAACCTCTGGTCATAAAGGAAATACTTATAATCCTTATGACGAAAAGCATGAACACATGATTGGTGGATCAAGCTGTGGGAGTGCAGTTGCTGTTAGCGCTGGAATTGTTCCATTTTCTCTTGGTAGTGATACCGGGGATTCTGTTAGAAAACCAGCAAGTAATAGTGGTTTAGTCGGTTTTAAACCTACTTGGGGTTTGATTTCTAGATTTGGATTATTTCCATTTGCTCCATCACTTGACCACGTTGCTTATTTTACAAGGTCTGTTGAAGATAGCGCCTTGCTTTTAAATTTACTTTCTAAACACGACGATAACGATGCAACAAATTCATACAAACCAAGAAGTGATTATTTTAAAAATTTAGATTCAAATATTAAAGGCAAAAAAATTGCAATTATTAATGAAATTTTAGAGACAATTAAGGACGAAACATTACTTGCAAAATTTAATAAATCTTTAGACTACTTAAAGAATGAGGGTGCCAGTATTGAATATGTTTCGGTGAGCAAAGAATTATTAAATGCTATTTTCCCAAGTTATTTCATCATAAGTTGTTCAGAGGCAACTTCTAATAATGCTAATCTTGATGGAATTAAATTTGGCCCTTCTTATGGAGGAAAAACTTATCAGGAAGTCATGTTTAATGCAAGAACAAAAGGTTTTTCTCCTTTAATTAAAAGAAGATTTGTAATTGGTTCATATTCATTAATGAGCCAAAATCAACATGACTTATTTTTGAGAGCTCAAAAAGCAAGACGTCTAATTGTTGAAGCATTCAATGATGTATTTAAAAATTATGATGCCATCTATATGCTTGCTTCTCCAAAAGTCGCTCCTAAATTTAATGAAGATAGCGATAAATTATCGTCTACTTATTTAATTGCTGATAACTACTTGGCTTATGGGAATTTTGGAGGCTATCCTTCAATTACAATTCCACTTGGTTTTAAAGATGATATGCCATTTGGTGCAAACATTACCGCATCACCTTTTAACGAAGAATGTGTTTTCGATATTGCTTTAAGTATTGAAAAATTTACAGGTTTAAAAGACCTCGATGTTAACACAAAAGGAGGAAAGTAAGATGAATTTTGAAGCTATTATTGGTATTGAAACTCATATTGAAACAAATACTAAATCTAAAATGTTTTCTTCCGCTCCAAATAAAGCTGAACAAGAACCAAATACTCTCGTAACGCTTTTAGACATGGCTTTTCCAGGAACAATGCCACGAGTCAATAAAGAAGCTGTAAGAAAAGCCATTAGAATTGCTCACGCTCTTCATATGACAATTGATGACACACTTTATTTTGATCGTAAAAATTATTTTTATAGTGATTTACCAAAAGGATATCAAATTACACAACAATTTCGACCTATTGGAAGAGATGGATATATTGAAATTGAAACAAATGGTGTGAAAAAAAGAATTGGAATCGAAAGAATGCACATGGAAGAAGACACTTGCAAACAACTACATTTTTCTTCTTATACTTTACTTGATTATAACCGTGCTGGTGTTCCACTTTTAGAAATCGTTACCCGTCCAGAAATAAGAAGCGGGGAAGAAGCAAGAAAATATGTCGAAAAATTACGTGAGATTGTAACTTTTGCAGATGTTAGTGATGGAAAAATGGAAAATGGAAGTATGCGTTGTGATACAAATATTTCAATTAGACCATATGGATCTGATAAATTCGGAACTAAGGTAGAAGTTAAAAATTTAAACTCTATTGTTGATATTGAAAAAGCTCTTGATTATGAAATTAAACGTCAATCAGAAGCTTTGTTGACTGGTCACGAAATCATTCAAGAAACCAGAAGATTTGATGAAGCAAAAAAAGAAACAGTTTCAATGAGAGTTAAAACTGATGCTGTAGATTATAAGTATTTTTGTGAGCCAAACATTGTCCCTATTAAACTTTCAAAAGCTTTTATTGATGATGCAGTTGAAACTTGTCCTGAATTATATGACGAGATGCTTGAAAGATTTATTACAAATTATGCAATTGATTTAAAAGATATAAAGATTTTGTTATCTAGCAAAGAACTTGCAAATTATTACGATAGATGCGCAGCATTTTCAAAACACTATCAAGCAATTGCAAACTTTATCATTTCAAATGTTTTATCAATTTTAAATCACGAGAATATTACAATTGATCAATTTAAAGTTCAACCAAAATATATTAGTGAACTTGTTGATTTACTCGAAAATAAAGAAATTAATTCCACCCAAGGTAAAAAGATTTTTCAAGAAGTAGTTAAAGAAAATAAATCTCCACTTGTATTCAAAAATGAATTAGGAGCAACTTTAATCAGTGATGAAAGTGAAATTTTATCAATGGTTCAAGAAATTATCAGTGCAAATCCTTCATTAAAAGAAAATTTTAAAGCCGGAAATACTAGATTACAAGGTTATGTAATGGGACAATTAATGAAGAAAACGCAAGGAAAAGTTAATCCTGCAATTGCAAATAAAATAATTGTTCAAGAATTAAATAAATAATTATTTATAAATTTTTAGCAAAGCTTTTGAGCGAGTCATCGCTTAAAAGCTTTTTTATATCTTCAAAAGAGTTGATTTTTGTATTTTTTAATAGGAAGTGAAGCGAATTTATTAAATTATCACTTTCACTTTCAGCTTTTAAATAATCACTATCTTGGCTGCCATTAATTTCTTCATCAATTAAGGAGATGAGACATCTTCTTAAATAGGCTAAAAGGCCTTCTTCAAGCCAATAGGAAAATTTAACTTTTGGAAATTTATTTTCAATATTTTTAAAATAGATATATGGTGTAATTCCATCAAGAGGATTATGCCAAAGGTCAACAAAAACGAAATCAAAATCATTTAAATCATTTTTTTTGCAAAATTCAAAAGCATCAGTTTCAATGATTTTGATTTTGTTTTTTAATTCAAATTGAGGCAAGATTTCTTTTTCAAAAAGTTCAATAATTTGATGATTTTTTTCAATGATTAAAATTGAATCAACGTCTTTTTTAAGCGAGATCATATATTCAAAATAGCCTAAGCCAAGACCATAAACCAATGTCTTTCCAAAGGCCTCGTTTATTGACTTTTTCATGGTTTCGATTTCGTTAGGATTGATACTCATCCAAATGGTGTTTTTTTCAAAAAGAGCTGGGAATCTATATGAATTTTTAAAAAAACCAATAGATGAAATTTCTTTAAAATAAGAATTTTCATCAATTTTTATATCATCAAAAATAAACAATTCAAAAGGTTCATAATTTAGTGTTTTGAGTGATAAATTTCCAAATTTTTTACTTGGAATTTTAATGTTTTTTAAATAAGGGTTTTCCTCATAAATTTTTGAAGATAATAACTTAATTCCTGGAAGAATAAATGAGTCAATAATTCTTTTATTTTCTGAATTTGTTGAATCAATCTCCATTGTTTTTAAAAAGTTATTGAGGATTTCTTCTTTTATCAAATTTTCGTCATCAAGATTTTTAATTTTAGGTGGATTTGACATATATTCTTCAATAAAAGATATGAATAAATCAGCTAACGACATATTTATATCTTTGGTATCTAACACTTTATTAAATTCGTTTATGTCTTTCTTTTTAAGAATTATTTGCATAAAAAAATTAAAACATTTAGAAGTGATATAATCAAATAAAATTATAATATTCAATATTTTTGAAGATTTTTAAATAAATGCTAGAATATTTAAGTCCAATTGGAGGGATTAAAATGAAAAAAATCGATATTAATGAACAATCAATTAATCATGATTCGTATTTAGATTTATCTAGAAATTACTTTTCAAGACCTGCTAATGTTATCTTAAGACACGCCTTATCAAAAGTTGATATTCCAACTGTAGTAAGTGATTCAAAAAATAGAGTTGAAACTTTAAATAATTTTTCGAATGAAATTCATACCTTACCTGTCGCAAATCAAAAAGCAAGTGGTAGATGCTGGATTTTTGCCGGATTAAATGTTTTAAGAGAAATTATTGCCAAAGAATGCAATCTTGATAATTTTGAATTATCTCAAAACTTTGTTGCTTTCTTTGATAAACTTGAAAAAGCCAATTTCTTTATGTCTTCAATCATTGATTTAATTGATGAAGAAAAAGATGAAAGAACATTTATGTATCTTCTTGACAATGCTGTTGGAGATGGCGGTCAATGGGATATGTTTAGAAATTTAGTTGTTAAATATGGAATTGTCCCAAAAGGTGTTTATGAAGAAACCTATCAATCAAGCAATACAAGATATAGTGATCAACTTTTAAATTCATATTTAAGACAATTTGCTTATGAAGCTCAAAAATTATCACATCAAAATAAAGATAAAGAAGTTCAAGCATTAAAAGACGAAACTTTAAATAAGATTTATGCTTTGCTTGTTAATTGTTTTGGGGTTCCACCAACTCAATTTGATTTTGAATATACCGATAAAGATAAAAGATATCATATTGAAACTGGTTATACTCCAAAAAGTTTCTTTGAAAAATATGTCGGAAGCAAAATTGATGAATATGTTTCAATTATTAATTCGCCAACTTCCGATAAGCCATATATGAAAACATATACTATTGATTATTTAGGAAATGTTGTTGAAGGAAAGCCTGTAACTCACTTAAATTTACCAATGGAAAGAATTAAAGAATTAATTATTGAACAAATTAAAGGTGGCGACATTGTGTGGTTTGGAAGCGATGTTGGAGCTTATGGCGATAGAGTTAATGGTGTTTGGGATGACCAAGCTTATGATTATATGTCGGCTTTCCAATTCGACATCAAATTTGATAAAGCAGCCATGCTTGATTATCGAGCGAGCGCAATGAATCATGCAATGTGTCTTACCGGAGTCAACTTAAAAGGTGAAGTCGCAACAAAATGGAAAGTTCAAAATAGTTGGGGCGAATCAATTGGAAATAAAGGCTACTTCATAATGTCATCTTCGTGGTTTGATACTTATGTTTATCAAGCGGTTATTCTTAAAAAATATTTAAGTGAAGAAGAATTAAATGCATACAAACAAAAACCAGTAGTTTTAAAACCATGGGATCCAATGGGAACTTTGGCAGACTAGTAAAATAAAAAAAGAATAATGATAGGCACCCAAATCCTAGGCAATAGGAATGGGTACTTTTTCTTTGAATTATTCATGGTAATTCAAATTTGATGCTTAACAAGTATAAAAACATCGAACACATCACACATCCTTGAACTCAAAAGCAACATGATAATTTTATGAATCAGGCTAGAACATGGACAAAAACTACCATGATCTTGGTGTTGCTAGATTAGAGCATTCTGCACCAAATAAAGATTGGACACCTAAAACTAGATTTGAATTAGTTGTTAAGGTTCTTGCAGGTAATTCTATTTCTTCAGTTGCAAAGACGTTATACGTCAACGCTGCTCAAGTTTATCAGTGGGTAAGAAAATATAAGGAAAAAGGTATGGATGGTTTACAATGTAAGAAAGGTGGGCCGGCCAAACAAATCGTTATGAAAAAGAAAATAAAAAAATCTAAATTTTCTATTTCTAAACAAGAAGAACTAAAACTTCTTAGAGAAAGAAATGAGTATTTTAAAAAACGATGTTTTGGTCTTTTTTAGAAAAAACTATTTTAATCTATAAATTTTATCTTAATTAACTTCATTACAATTTACTCAAAATAAGTAAAATAGTATGTTATTTATTATTAATAAACAAAAAGGGAATAGATATGGAATTAAAAATTAATAATTTTAATAGAAAAATTGTATTTATCGAAGTGAAAAACGAAGGTAAATTATCGGCAATTTTTTCAAATTTTGGAGCAGGTGTTTTTAGGTTAAGATATGATAATAAGCCTTTAATTTTAGAGTTTGAAGATAAAGAAAAATGGTTATATTGCAAGCAATTCTATGGAAAAACTTTAGGTCGAGTTGCTGGAAGGATAAGATGTAATGGAGAAATTGATGGAGAACCATATTCTCTTGTTGAAACAAGTGACAATTATTCTTTACATGGAGGATATACCAATTCACTTTCTTTCAAACCTTGGAAATATAAAGTGAAAGAATATAAAAATAGAATCGATGTTATTTTTGAAATTAAGAGTAAGGATTTAGAAAATGGTTTCCCTGGAGATTGCAAAATTCGAGTTACTTATCAATTATTTAATAACAACAATTTCAAAATTGTTTATAAAGCTAAAACATCTACAAAAACATTAGTTAACCTTTCAAATCATAATTATTACAATTTCTTTAATTCAAAAGATGTTAGCGATTATGTTCTAAAAGTTAACGCCTCAAATTATGGAGAAATTGATGAGACGATTTTTATTACATCAACTGAAAAAGTGCCATGGTATTTAGATTTTGAACGTGCAACAAAATTAAATTCAAGATTAAATTATATTGAAAAGCATGTACCTGTTAAAACAATTGATAATACATTTGTTTTTAATTCCATTATTAAAAACAAACCTCAAGCTATATTAAAAAATAAAGATTGCAAGCTTAGTCTTTATACCGATTATCCAGCGATGAATATTTTTTGTGATGACCTTCACGAACCTATTAAATTTACTCAATTTGATGAAATAAATAATGGAAGAAGAGCGCTTGCTCTTGAACCTCAACTTTATAATTTTGACACAAAATCATTAGTTTTAAGAAAAGGCGAAACCTATAGTCATTTTATTTTATTGAAGATTAAGGATTTAAGAAAATTATGATTGAAAAAGTAATAAATGAATTAGTTGAATATGCAAAGTTTCATCTTGATGCAAAAAAAGAAGATGAAATCTACCTTAAAAACTTTTTGTTGGGTGAATTAAAAATTAAATCTCCATCGAATGATGAAGTTGATCTTGAGAAAATTAAAAAGATGCAAGTTCCTGATGAACTTTTAAATGAAGTTAAAAATTATCTTGTAAGTTCATTAAATTTTAGTGAACACAATGCTGATTTATTTGCTGCAAAATTGATGGGATTTTTAACTCCTCTTCCTTCTCAAGTTATTGAAAAATTTAATGAACTTGAAAAAATTAGCGATAGAAGAGCTCTTGATTATCTCTATGATTTGTCAATTAAAAATAATTATGTGGCTAAAACTCAAATTGATAAAAACCTAGTTTGGAATACTTCTTTTGAAGATAAAAATTTTGAAATTAGTGTTAATCTTTCAAAACCAGAAAAAAGCAACAAAGATATTGCAAAATTTCTTGCGAAAGTCGACAAAAAAGAAGAAAAATATCCAAAATGTGCACTTTGCTATGAAAATTTAGGTTTTTATGGTGACGAAACTCGTGCTCCAAGAGAAAATATTCGTTTAATACCATTAGATTTAGATAATTCTAGATGGTATTTACAATATTCACCTTATGGATATTTTAATATGCACTGCATCGCTTTAAAATCTACGCACTCAAACATGAGAATCGATAAATCGACATTTATTTCACTTTTAGATTTTGTTGATAGATTCCCATCATTTTTTATTGGTAGTAATGCTGATCTCCCTATTGTTGGTGGATCAATTTTGAATCATGAACATTTTCAAGGTGGAGAACACATTCTTCCTGTTATGAGACAAAAAACTCTTAAAGAATATAAATTAACAAAATATAAAAACTCAAAATTATATAAACTTGACTGGTATAACTCTTGTCTTTTAGTAGAAAGTGAAAATCGTGATGAAGCCATCAATTTATCTGATGAAATTTTAAAGAGTTGGAGAAAATATGATGATTTAGAAAATGATATTATTTCTTCTGATAAAAATGGTGAGCATAATACGATTACTCCTTCACTTAAAAAGGTTGGAAAAACTTATTATATGTACTTAATTTTAAGAAACAATCGAGTAAATGAAGAATATCCTGAAGGAATTTTTCATGCTCACAAAGAGTATCATATGATAAAAAAAGAAGGAATTGGAATTGTTGAAGCAATGGGGCTTTTTATCTTGCCAGCAAGACTTGTAAGACAATCACATGAAATTAAAGATTGTTTAGAAAATAATCTTAGCGAAAACAAAATACTTAAAAAATATCCTGATTTAGCTGATTTTATGTCGATGATTTTAACTTTAAGAAAAGACTATTCAAAAGAAACAATTGATGAAAAAATTAGACTCTACATTAATAATGTATGTAAAGGAATTTTAGAAAACACTGCTGTTTTTAAAAACACCGAAAAAGGAAATATTGGTTTAGATAAATTTATTAAAGGAGTGAATTTATGAGTTTAAAAGAAAATCTTGTTGAGAAATTTCGTGAAGTATTTCATTACAAGCCAACTAATTTAATTGATACTGGTGGAAGATTTGAAATTATTGGAAATCATACAGACCACAACCATGGATTTTGCTTAGTTGCAAATTGCTCATTAAGAGTTTATGGTGCAATTTCTAAAAATCCTAGTGAAGTTAGAATTAAATCGCATGGGTATCCATTTTATTCTTTTAAAGTTTCAGATTTTGAAATAAAAGAAGAAGAAAAATCAACTACACTTGCTCTTTGTAAAGGTATTTTATTTAAATTAAAAGAACAAGGTTATGAAATCGGTGGCTTTGATATTTATATGGAAAGTGAAATTCCTGATGGCAGTGGTGTTTCAAGTTCAGCTGCTGTTGAATCACTTTTTGGATATATTATTTCTTATTTATATAACGACAAAAAAATACCACCTATTGTTCTTGCAAAAGATGGTCAATTTAGTGAAAACAATTATTTTGGAAAACCTTGTGGTTTATTAGACCAAATTGGCACATGTTTTAATGGGTGTAATTTTATCGATTTCAAAAATATTAATGAACCTCAAATTACTCCGTTAAATTTTGAATTTCCTTTAGATTTATATTTAATTAAATCAGTCGGAGATCATAGTAATTTAACGCCACTTTATGCTGCGATTCCAGATTCAATGTATGAAGTTGCTAAGGCTTTGGATAACAAAAATTATTTAAGAGATGTTAATCCAATCAATGTTTATGAGCGTATCGAAAAACTTGATTTAAGTGAAGAAGTTAAAAGAAAAGCAAAACATTTCTTTATTGAAAATAATAATGTTTTATACGCAAAAGAGGCTATTGAAAAGGGTAATATTCACGATTTTTTAGGCGCTATAAGAAACTCTCAATACTCAAGCAAAGTTAATTTAGAAAATACTTTTGTCAAGGATGAATATAAAGATTCTCCTCAAAATATTATCGATGATGTTTCAGAATTTATTGGGAAACATGGTGCTATAAGAATCCATGGCGGTGGATTTAAGGGAACTTGTTTAGCGTTTATTAAAAAAGATTTTTCAGAAGAATTTGATAAATATCTTGCAAAACACTATCCAAAAGAGAGATATTTTAAAGTACATATCTCTTCAAACGCTGTTAATTTTGAAAAGATTTAATTTTATATTTAATATTTAGACGATTGCTCGAGTGTCTTCCCATGACTAACCACTCGTAAAATGAAACAGGGGCTTATGAAAAAGAAAAATTTATTAAAAAATATCGCTTTAAATGGAGTAATTGCAGCTTTATATGTTGTTTTGTCACTTATTAGTGGACCACTTGCTTTTTTAGGTGGAGCTATTCAATTTAGATTAAGTGAAATTTTAAATCTCTTAATCTTTTTTAATCCATTTTATATATTTGGAGTGACTTTAGGATGTTTTTTAACAAACATCATCTCGCTTTATGGTTGGCCAGATTTAATTTTTGGCACATTAGCAACTTTAATTTCTGGATGTTTAATTATTGTTGTATCAAAAACTATAAAAAAATTATTAATTGCTTCTTTAATGCCGGTTTTGATTAATGCATTAATTATTCCATTTGTTATTTTTTTGTACGATATGGAAACTCCCCTTTATAGCTTTTATTGGAGTTCATTTTTCTTTGTCGGTTTAGGGGAGTTTATAGTCGTTTTTTGTATAGGTTATCCCATCTTTTTTATTTTAGTAAATAAAACAAAGAACTTTAAAAATGTGATTTTGCTCACTCAAAACGAAAAGATAAAGTGGTAATTTTTGAATTCTTTATTTAAACAAAGTTAAATGATAAAATATTAAAACTTATGAGCAAAGATTTTTATTTAGAGATTTTACATGTTGATAAAAACTGTGGAGCAAGGTATGGAATTTTACATACTCCACATGGTGATGTTGAAGTTCCAATGTTTATGCCTGTTGGAACGGTAGGAAGTGTGAAAACAATTTCTCCAGAAGAACTTTATGATATGCATGCTGGAGTAGTTTTAGCAAACACTTATCATTTGCATTTAAGACCTGGCGAAGACATTGTAGAAAAGGCTGGAGGAATTCAAAAATTTATGAATTACAATGGTCCAATGTTAACTGATAGTGGAGGTTTCCAAGTTTTTTCGTTAGCAAAATCTCGTGATATAAAAGAAGAAGGTGTTACTTTTAAATCTCATCTTAATGGAGATAAAATATTTTTTTCTCCAGAAATTGTAATGAAGATAGAAGAAAAAATTGGAGCAGATATTGCGATGTCTTTCGATGAATGCATCCCATACCCTACATCTAGAAAATATTGTGAAGAATCAACACTTAGAACTTTACGTTGGGCAAAAAGAGGGAAAGACGCTCATACAAAAAAAGATCAAGCTCTGTTTGGAATAGTTCAAGGCGGAGACTATGAGGATTTAAGAAAAATGTGTGCCGAAGAATTAGTCAAAATGGATTTTGATGGCTATTCAATTGGTGGAACCTCTATTGGTGAGCCAAAAGAAGTTTGCTTTAGAATGATTGACTATGCAATAAATTATCTTCCAAAAGATAAACCAAGATATTTAATGGGTGTTGGCTCACTAGATTACATGCTTGAAGGTGTTGCAAGAGGTGTTGACATGATGGATTGCGTTTTGCCTACGAGAATTGCTCGACATGGAACTCTTATGACGCATAATGGAAGAGTAAATATTAAAAACGAGAAATATAAAGAAGATTTTACTACCTTAGATCCAGAATGTGATTGCTATACTTGTAAAAATTATACAAAAGCTTATTTAAGACATCTTTATGTTGCAGATGAAGCTTTTGGAAAAAGGCTTTTAAGCATCCATAATCTTCGATTTTTAATTTCTATTATGGAAGGTGCAAGAAAAGCTATTAAAGAAGATAGATTCTTAGAATATAAGGATGAAGTTTTGAAAAAATATGGAGATAAAAGAGGTTTTTAATTATGGATATTGAATTATTTGACTATGATTTGCCTGAAGAATTAATTGCTCAAACTCCAACTAAAAAAAGAGATGAATGTCGATTAATGGTGGTTAATAGAGAAAATAAAACCATCGAAGATAAACATTTTTATGACATTATTAATTATTTTAAAAAAGGCGATGTTTTAGTTAGAAATAATACCAAAGTTATTCCTGCAAGACTTTTTGCAACAAAAGAAAAAACTGGAGCGAAGGTTGAAGTTTTGCTTTTAAGAGATCTTGGTGGAGATGTTTATGAAGCTTTATGTGGGAATGCAAAAGCTATAAAAGAAGGAACTATTCTTCATTTTAAAGATGACATTTTAGTTGGAGAATGCGTTAAAGTACTTGATGAGGGCATAAGACATATTCACTTTAAATATCGCGGAATATTTTTAGAAGAATTAGATAAGATTGGTCTTATGCCACTTCCTCCATATATTAAAAAACAAGTAAGCGATAATAACGATTATCAAACAGTTTATGCAAAAGTTGAAGGGAGCGCAGCCGCTCCAACGGCGGGATTTCATTTTACTAACGAATTACTTCAAAAATTAGAAGAAAAAGGCGTTATTATCGTTGATATTACTTTAAATGTTGGTCTTGGAACTTTTAGGCCCGTTAAAGTAAAGGATACTAAAGATCACATAATGCATTCTGAATATTTTGAAGTTTCAAAAGAAGCCGCTGATCAATTAAATCTTGCAAAAAAAGAAAATAGAAGAATTATTGCTTGCGGAACAACTTCAGTTAGGACTCTTGAGGCTGTTTATTTAAAATATGGAATTTTTAAAGAAACAAAAGAAAATACTTCAATATTTATTGAACCTGGATATAGTTTTAGGGCAATCGATGCATTAATTACTAATTTTCATCTTCCAAAATCAACTTTAATTATGTTGATTAGCGCTTTTATGGGAAGAGAATTTACCTTACAATGTTATAGGCACGCAGTGGATGAAAAATATCGCTTTTTCAGCTTCGGTGATGCAATGTTTATCTATGGAAAATTCGACTATACAAAAGAAAAATTATTATAAAGAATCTATAAAACAACTTAGGGAAATTAAGAAAAAATGTAACAACGAAAAACCAAAATTATTGTTACATATTTGTTGTGGAGCATGCTCTTGTTATCCTTTAATTTTTTTAATTGATTTATTTGATATAACAATTTTCTTTTCTAATTCAAATATTTATCCAGAAAACGAATACAAAAAAAGACTAAATGCTTTAAAGTCTTATGTTAAAAATATTAATGAAATTTTTCGTGAAAACATAAAAATAGTGGAAGATATATATGATTATCAAAACTTTAAAAATGATTTAATATATTTTAAAGACGAAAAAGAAGGTCAAACAAGATGCAAAATTTGTATTGCAAAAAGATTTGATAGACTTTTTAATTATGCAAAATTTCATGATTATAAATTCGTGTCAACTGTTATGACGATTTCAAAAAATAAAGATGCAGAATTTCTAAATTCTCTTGGAGAAAAGATGTCAAAACAATTTGGAATCACTTATTTTGTAAATGATTTTAAAAAAAGCGGTGGTCAAGAAAGAGGAATTTTACTTTCTAAATTTTTTAATGTTTATAGACAAGATTATTGTGGTTGCGAATTTAGTTTAAGGAATAAAAAGGATGAATGAAATTAAGATATCAGTCATAGTTCCAATTCATGGAATAGCGTCATATTTAAAAAAGTGCCTAGAATCCTTATTAAATCAAGATTTTCAGGAAAAATACGAGGTGCTTTGTCTTAATGATACTCCAAACGATGATTGTCCTAAAATTATAGATGAATTTGTTGAAAAATATCCATCAATTTTTACACGAATTGATGTTTTTAATGGAAATGTTTCAAAAACAAGAAACGATGGACTTTTAAGGGCAAAAGGTTATTATATTGCTTTTGTTGATGGCGATGATTTTGTTGCTAAAAATTATTTATCATCATTTTATTATGCGGCAATAAATAAAAAAGCTGATGTTGTTATTTCAAATTATTATGTTTTTAAAAATAATAAAAAACATAAAGTGATGCAGACATGTATTTTATATTATGGCTACATTTCATCAAAAAAAGCCATACAACTTTTGCTAAATGATTTATTAATTAGAGGTTATGTCTGGAATAAATTTTTTAAAAAAGAAGTAATTAAAGATTTATACTTTCTAGACGTTCATAAGATTATTGAAGACGGTCAATTTTCTTTTGATGCGTTTTTCAAAGCTAGCAAAATTTATTGGATGCAAAAACGTACCTATTTTTATAATGATCATGGAGATTCCGAAAGTCATAAGTGGGATTACAAAAAATACATCCAATTAGGCCTTAATTTATTAGCTTATGTAAAGTTTTATACACTTAAAAGTTTCTCAAGCAGCGATTTTAAAATAAAGTACAATATTTCATGTTTTATTAGAAAATTGACCTTTTTATATTACCTTACAATTTCTAAAGAAAATCTCAAAATAAAAGGTTATATATATAGAAATTTGAAAAAACAGCTAAAATTAATTAAGAAACATGTGGTATATAAGAACACTCCCTGGGAGAAAGTTATTATTGAAGCAAAACTCGATGGAATAAAAGAAGATATAGAAATAAATCCTGAAGTATATCAAATTTTTGATATGTTAAATCAAAATGAAATTAACAAAATAGTAAAATATATTAAAAAAAATAAAAAATAATATATACTTTTACTTCGTAGGTGTTTTATGAGTTTAAATTTTGATATTTTAATGATTAATACTAAAGCAAAAGAAGATGCACAAAAAGGTAATAAAATTATCAATGCTTGCCTTGGCGCGCTAAAAGATAACGATCATAAACTTTTAGTTTTTCAAGAAGTTATAAAGGCATTAAAAAATGATTCTTCTTCATTTTTAGAATATGCTCCTGTTTTAGGGACAAACGATTATAAAATAGGTGTTTGCAAGTGGCTTTTTAAAGATAAATATGAAGAAGTTTTAAATTCTAATCGTTTTTCATTTTGCGCAACAATGGGCGGAACTGGTGCACTCTTTTCAATATTTAAAATTGCTTCTTTAGAAAATGCAACCTTATTTTTTGGAGACATTGTTTGGCCAAATTATGTTACGATTGCAAAAAATGTTGAAATCAAAACTTCAATATTTACTTTGATTAATAATAACGAATTTAATTTTGAAGGATTTAAAGAAAAAATACTTGAAGAACTTAAGACCTCAAAGAAGGTTTATGTCTTATTAAATGATCCTTGCGAAAATCCAATTGGATACTCTTTTTCTAAAAAAGAGCTCGATACCGTATGGAAATTTTTAAAAAATGTGAATTCTAAAGAACATGTTGTTGACCTAATTGTTGATATTGCATACATTGATTATTCAAACAATTTAGATAGTTTTTTAGACTATGTATATGAACCAACAAACTTCAATGTTTTTATTTGTTTTAGTGCTTCAAAATCTTTTGGAGTTTATGGAATTCGTTGCGGAGCTTTATTAGCTTTTGGAAAAGATGAAGAAACTGCAAAAAAAATAAAAGAAAATATGGCCTTTATTTCAAGAGGAACAATTAGCAATCCAAACCACCAAGCAATTGGCCCTTTAAGTCGTGTGATGTTAGATGAAAACTCTAGCTATAACATCAAAGAGGAAATAAAGAGTTATAAAAGTTTATTGAACAAAAGAGGGCAAGTTGCTATCGAATATTTGAAAAAATACAAAGTTGATTTTTTACCTTATTCAAGTGGTTTTTTTGTAACAATAAAAACCAAAAAAGATGCTTATCAAATTATTTCAAACCTCATGGAAAAACATATTTATTTAGTTCCAATTTCTGGCTCATTAATTAGGCTTGCGATCTGTTCTATCAATGAAGATGAGATAAAAACCGTCATTAAAGAAATAGCAAGCGAAGATAAATGAATCAATTTTTTGAAATAAATTTAAGTAAAATACCCTTTTTAAAAGAGAATTTTTACTTATTTTTTTATGTTTTTTGATAAAAATTATTGACTTTATATTATATATAAATATATGATATTTGAGCGCTGACTAATGCAATGATTTACGAGATTGCTGATACGCCGACAGGCGTTGTCATGAGTGGTTATCGGGGAACTCGTAATGAGCATTTATAAAGCCTGTTATTGAAAGGAGAAAAATTCATGGCAAAAGTCAAGAAAATTAGAGTTCGTTTACAAGCCTATGACCACAAGATCTTAGATGATTCGGTTGTAAAGATTGTAACTGCAATTCGAAACACAGGTGCAGAAGTAGTCGGACCTATTCCACTTCCAACGGAAAAACAAGTCTACACAATTTTAAGATCAGTCTTCAAAGATAAAGACTCTCGTGAACAATTTGAGATTAGAACTCATAAGAGAATCATTGATATTACTAATCCAAATAACGCAACAATTGAAGCTTTACGTAAATTAGATCTTCCAAGCGGCGTTTATATTGATATCAAGTTATAAGGAGGTAAGGCGAAATGAAAAGTATCATCGGTAGAAAAATTGGTATGACCGAGGTATATGCAGAAGATGGCACCATGTATGCTGTTACTGTTATCGAAGTCTTACCAAATGTAGTTACTCAAAAGAAAACCATCGAAAAGGATGGTTATGAAGCTCTTCAAGTCGGATATGAAGACAAAAAAGAGAAAAACGTTAACAAACCTTTAAAGGGTGTATACGAAAAAGCAAAAGTTTCACCAAAACAACATCTATATGAATTAAAAGGTGATGAACTTAAATCATATGAAGTTGGTCAGGAAATCAAATGCGACATCTTCCAAGTTGGCGATGTTGTTGACGTAATTGGTCATTCAAAAGGTAGAGGTTTTGCTGGAGTAATTAAAAGATGGCATCATGCCATTGGTCCAAAAGGACATGGTAGTGGTTATCACAGACAACAAGGTTCATTTGCAAATAATGGACGTTGCAACAACCGTGTTATTCCAGGGAAAAAGATGTCTGGACACATGGGAAATGATCAAGCCACAGTATTAAATGCAAGAGTTATTGCGGTTGATGCAACTAAAAATTACATCTTAGTAAGCGGTGGAGTTCCAGGAAGCAAGTTAAGTATCGTTAAGATTCGTAGTGCTGTAAAAGGAATTAAACATCCAGAGCCAATCAAGCCATTACTTGATAGAGTTGCTTACGATACCGCTATTGCCCAAAAAGCCGCTGAAGAAGCTGCTGCAAAAGAAGCAAAGAAAGCCGAAGAAAAAGCAAAAGTCGAAGCTCAAAAGAAGGCCGCTGAAGAAAAGAAAGCTGCTGAACAAATAGCTTTAGAAGCAAAGAAAGCTGAAGCTTCAACTGATGGAAGCGAAAGTAAATAGTAGAAAGGAGTACGAATTATGGCAAACATGAAGTTAAAAGTTTATAAGCAAGATGGTTCTGAAGTTTCTACTATGGAAGTTTCAAAAGATATCTTCGATTTCAAAGCCGAAGGTTCTGAATCCGCTATGTTTAATGCCGTTCTTGTCTATCGTGCAAACTCAAGACAAGCAACTGCTAAAACTAAAAAGAGATTCGAAGTCTCTGGTGGCGGTAAAAAACCATTTAGACAAAAAGGAACTGGTCGAGCAAGAGCAGGTTCCACAAGATCGCCAATTTGGGTTGGTGGTGGAACAGTCTTTGGTCCAACCGGAGTTCAAAACTTCAAAATTAGACAAAACAAGAAAGAACATGCAATTGCAATTAAGAGTGCTTTCTCTCTCTTAGCTAAAAAAGATATGTTAGTTCTTGATGAATTAAAAGTCGAAGGAAAAACTAAAGAAGTCGTTAAATTATTAGAAGCCTTAAAAATTGCTGATGAAAAAGTTTTACTTGTCAGCGACGATTACAAAATTTTACAAGCTGCAAATAATTTACAAAATGTATTAACCAGAAGTTATGACAATTTAAGTGTTTACGATTTATTAAATGCTGGAAAACTTGTTATAACTAAGGAAGATTTAAAGAAAGTAGAGGAGGGACTTAACTAATGGCTAGCGAAAAGAAAACCGCTGAAGTAACCGAACAAAAAGTTAAACCAGCTAAGAAGGCAAGTAAAAAAGCCGCCTCAAAAGAAGTCGTTTCTGAAACCAAGTTCAAAAAAGCAACTATTCATGATCACGAAGTCATTATTGAACCAATAATTACTGAAAAAACCATGAGCTTAACCTCAGAACAAAACAAAGCTACCTTCAAAGTTAAAAAAGGCAGCAACAAAATTGAGATTAAAAACGCTATTCAAAGAATTTATGGTGTTAAAGTTGTTGAAATTAAAACTGTTAATGTAAAAGCCAAAAGAACTACTCGTGGAAGTAGATTCCAAGGCACATTAAGTGGATACAAAAAGGCTATTGTCCGTTTAGAAAGCGGTTCAGCAATTGACCTTTTCAAGGAATAAACCCGTATCCTTATATAATATAGGAGAGAAAATATGCCAATTAAAAGTTATAAACCATATACTCCTTCAAGAAGAGCTATGAAAACTAGCTCCTATGAGGAGATTACAAAGAGCACTCCTGAGAAATCATTACTTGTTACCTTAAAGAAAACCGGTGGACGTAATAACCAAGGTGTTATTACTACACGTCATATCGGTGGCGGTAACAAAAGAAAATATCGTATTATCGATTTCAAAAGAGATAAGAAGGGTGTTCCTGGAAAAGTTAGTGCCATTGAATACGATCCAAATAGAAATGCATTCATTGCTTTAATTACTTACGTCGATGGCGAAAAAAGATACATCATCCAACCAAAAGGATTAAAAGTTGGAGATAAAATCGTAAGCGATGATCAAACCGATATCATCACTGGTAATTGCTTAAAACTTGAAAATATCCCAGATGGTACTGTTGTTAACTGCGTTGAATTAAAACCTGGGAAAGGTGGTCAACTCTGCCGTGCTGCTGGATGTAGTGCTCAAGTTCTTGGTAAAGAAGGAAAATATGTCATTATTCGTTTACAAAGCGGTGAAATGCGTAAAATATTAGCTTCTTGCCGTGCAACTATCGGACCTGTTGGAAATGAAGATTTTACCCTTGTCAATGTTGGTAAGGCTGGTAAAACAAGATGGTTAGGAAAAAGACCTACCGTTAGAGGTAGTGCAATGAACCCACCTGATCACCCACATGGTGGTGGTGAAGGTAAGTGTCCTGTTGGTCATGATGCACCACGTACTCCATGGGGTAAACGTGCTCTTGGTCTCAAGACTCGTAAAGTTAAGAAAGCTTCTACAAAACTTATTATTCGTAGAATAAATGATAAATAGTAAAGGAAAGGAGAGAAAATATGTCAAGAAGTCTTAAAAAAGGACCATTCGTTGATGGACACCTTATGAAGAAAGTCCAAGAACTTAATAAGGCTAATAAAAAGGCAGTTATTAAAACTTGGAGTCGAAGAAGTACAATATTCCCAGATTTTGTCGAACATACCTTTGCTGTTTATAACGGTCATACATTTATTACAGTTTATGTAACACAAGATATGGTTGGTCACAAATTAGGTGAATTTGCCCCAACAAGAACTTTCAAAGGTCACTTTGGAAATAATGCTGATGATAAAGCCGCTAATATGGCTGCAGCTGGTGTAAAACCAACTGCTAAAAAATAGGAGATAAGTTATGGCAGAAAATGTAGAAAAGAAACCAGTAGCTAAAAAAGCTCCAGCCAAGAAAGCTTCAACTAGCAAAGCTGCTCCTAAAAAGGAAAGCAAAGCAAAAAAGGTTGTCGAAGAAAAGAAGGCTGAATCAAAAGTAAGCGAAAAGAAAGAATCAAAGAAAGTTTCAGTAAAAGAAGTTAAAGAAGTTAAACCTACCGTAACTGAAGCAAAAGCAAGTGCTCTTAGCGTTAAGATCACCCCTCGTAAAGCAAGATATGTTCTTGATGCTGTCAGAGGAAAAGATGTTGATGTAGCGCTTGGTCTTCTAGCAAATAGCGGAAGAGCAAAAGCAAATAGAATCGTTTCAAAATTAATTAACAGTGCAAAAGCAAATGCTGTAAATAATTACAACATGAAAGAAGAAAAATTATATGTTGCAATGATTCAATGCAGTGATTCAATTAAAATGAGAAGATTCTTACCACGTGCTAAAGGTAGCGCAAGCGGTATGGTTAAGAGATATTCAAATATCTATGTAACCTTAAAGGAAAGAAATTAAGGAAGGGAGAGTAAATATGGGTCAAAAAGTTAATCCAGTTGGACTTAGAATTGGTTTAAACAAAGATTGGTCAAGCCGTTGGTTTGCCGACAAAAAAGATTATTCCACTTTCTTAATGGAAGATTGCAATACTCGTGAATATCTCGAAAAAGCAATCGACAAGAGTGCTTTATTAAGCCACATTGATATTGAAAGAAAGAAAACTGATAAAGGTTATAACGTTAATGTTCAAATCTTTGCAGCTCGTCCAGGTATCATTATTGGTGAAAAAGGCGCTAACATCGAAGGATTTAGAAAAAAGATTTCAAGAATTTGCAATAAAGCAAATGTAAAAATTGATGTCATTGAAGTTAAAAATCCAAGTTTAGATGCAAAAATTATGGGCGAACAAATTGCCGATCAACTTGAAAAACGTGCTTCCTTCCGTATCGCTCAAAAGAAAGCCATCATGCAAATTAGAAAAGCAGGAGCAAAAGGTGTTAAAACCCGTGTTTCTGGAAGACTTGGTGGAGCCGAAATTGCTCGTGAAGAAGGCTATAAAGAAGGAACTATGGCTATCAATACCTTAAGAACCGATATTGATTATGCTGTAACCGAAGCCCACACAACTTATGGAAAACTTGGTATTAAAATCTGGATTTCAAGAGGCGAAAAAGAATTTGGAAAATTTGAAGAAGAAACTTTAAAAGCCGATGCAGAAATTAATGCTCCAAGAGCTAATAAATCTGATCGTGGAGAAAGAGGCGGAAAACGTTTCCCTCCAAAAAAAGATAATAGCGCTCCAGTAAATAAAGAAGCTAAGAAAGGAGAATAGTCTATGTTACAACCAAAAAGAGTTAAATATAGAAGACCTCATATTATTAAATATGAAGGCTTATCAAAAGGTGGTAACGATGTCGCTTTTGGTGAATATGGCTTACAAGCCACTGAAGGCGCTTGGGTAAGTGATCGTCAAATTGAAGCTTGCCGTATCGTCTTATCACGTTATACCAAAAGAACTGGTAAATCTTGGATTAGAATCTTCCCTCACTTAGCAAAAACTAAAAAACCTGCTGAAGTCCGTATGGGTTCTGGTAAAGGTAATCCAGAATATTGGGTAGCAGTTGTCAAGAAAAATAGAATTTTATTCGAGGTTGCAGGTATTCCTGAAGAACTCGAAAAAGAAGCCTTAAGAATGTGTTCTTATAAGTTACCTCTTAAGTGCAAGATTGTTAAAACTCATAGAAAAGTTGCTCACTACGTTCACACCGATGCTGATGAAGTTGTAACTCCAACCGAGACAACTCCAACTCAACCAGAAGTAATTCATGGCGGTAACGAAGTGAATCAAGGTGCAGTAGCTGATAAATCACAAAAGAAGGAGAGTACTAGATAACTATGAAAATCGATGAAATTAAAAAGATGTCTACTGAAGATTTAAATAGTAAGGTATATTCCCTCAAGGAAGAGTTATACGATCTTCGTAGAAAAAAGGCTGTTGGCCAATTAGAAAATCTTTCACACATTAAAGAAGTTAGAAAAGATATTGCTCGCATCTATACTGTCTTACGTGAAAGAGAACTTGGAATTAAATAAGGAGTAAGTTATGGATAAACGTAGAAGAATTCAAGGTGTCGTTTTTTCAAATAAAAACGATAAAACCATTGGAGTTATGTTAAGCGGTTATAAAAAACACTCCAAATATTTAAAAAGAGTTCAATTTAGAAGTAAATATTATGCTGATGATCCAAAAAATGAAGCTAAAGTTGGTGATTTAGTAACCATTGAAGAATGCCGTCCAATTTCAAAAACTAAGAGATTTAAACTTGTTTCAATAGATCAAAGAGCTCTTGAAAAAGTTGAAGTCAAAGAAGAAGTTGCGGTTGAAGAGGCTTTACATGAAGAAGTAAAACCTGAAGAAGAAACTAAGGAGGAAGAATAACTATGATTCAAAATGAAACTAATTTAGTTGTCGCTGATAATAGTGGTGCTCACTTAGTTAGAGTATTCAGATTATATGGTGGAAGCCACAGAAAATCTGCTTCAGTTGGTGATGTTGTCTTATGTGCTGTTAAAGATGCAGAACCTACTGGAAAAGTTAAGAAAAGCCAAATCGTAAAAGCTGTTATTGTCCGTACTTCCTATCCAATTCAAAGAAAAGATGGAAGTTCAATTAGATTTGATGATAATGCTTGCGTCATTATTGATGATAATAAAAATCCAGTTGGAACACGTGTTTTCGGGCCTGTCGCTCGTGAAATTCGTGAAAAAGGTGGAGATGGATTTATGAAAATTATCTCCCTTGCAACTGAAGTTTTATAGAAAGGATAAATGCTATGAAAATTAAAACTGGTGATAAAGTCATTGTTATATCTGGCAAAGACAAAGGAAAAACTGGTATAGTTCAAAAAGTTTATCCTAAAATCAATAAAGTTGTTGTAGAAGGTGTCAATGTTCATAAAAAGCATCTCAAACCAACTCAACAAAATCCAGAAGGAAGTATTCAAGAAATTTATGCACCATTTGATGCTAGCAAAGTAATGTATTACGATGCAAAAACCAAAAAAGGTACTAGACTTGGATATAAGGTTTCAAAAGATGGAACCAAAGTTAGATTCGCCAAAAAGAGCGGACAAGAAATTAAATAAAGGAGAAAGTTATGGCAGAAGAAAATAAAAATGTTGCTAAAAAAGAAGCTAAAACTAGCTCTCCAAAAGCTCCAAAAGAATCTAAAAAAGCTACAGGTAAGGCTAGCGTTTTAAAAACTACTAGACTTTTAGAAAAGTATAACCAAGAAATTAAACCTGAACTTTTCAAAAAATTTGAATACAAGAGTGTTATGCAAGTTCCTAAACTTGAAAAGATTGTTGTTAATATCGGTGTAGGGGACGCAACACAAGATGAAAAAAGACTTGAAGAATGTGTCGAAGAAATTGCTTTAATTACTGGACAAAAATGTGTTGTAACTAAAGCTAAAAAATCAATTGCTCCATTTAAATTAAGAGAAGGTCAATCAATTGGCTGTAAAGTTACTTTAAGAGGAGTCAGAATGTATGAATTCTTTGATAAATTAGTATCAATTGCTCTTCCACGTGTTAGAGATTTTAGAGGTGTTTCTAAAAATTCATTTGATGGCAGAGGAAATTATACTTTAGGTATTAAAGAACAACTCATCTTCCCAGAAATTGATTATGATAAGGTTGGTAAGGTTAGAGGTATGGATATTGTTATCGTCACCACTGCTCATAGTGATGAAGAAGCATATGCTTTACTTAAAGCCTTAGGTATGCCTTTTAGTAAATAGTTAGGAGGAAACAAACATGGCAAAGAAAAGTTTAATTGCAAAAAATGAGCGTAAGCCAAAGTTCTCAACCCGTGCTTATTCTCGTTGTAAAAGATGTGGACGTCCTCATGGCGTTTACTCAAAATTCGGATTATGTAGAATTTGCTTAAGAGAACTTGCCTATAAAGGTGAGATCCCAGGTATGAAGAAATCTTCATGGTAATTATTAGGAGGAAAAAAGATGCATCAAGATCCAATAGCCGATATGCTAACAAGAATTAGAAACGCTAACGCTATTCATAAAGACAGTGTTTCTATGCCTTCTAGTAAAATGAAAGTCGGAATCGCTAAGATTCTTCTTAGTGAAGGTTTTATTAAAGAATATAAAGAAAATAAAGTTGATGGTAAAAAAGATTTAACTATAACTTTAAAATATGGACCAAATGGTGAAAAAATTATTTCTGGTTTAAGAAGAATTTCAAAACCTGGTCTTAGAGTTACAGCTGATAGCAAGAACTTACCAAGTGTTTTAAGAGGTTTAGGTATTGCTATTATTTCAACTAGTAAAGGACTTTTAACCGATAAAGAGTGTAAAGCTCAAAATGTTGGTGGCGAAGTAATTTGCTACGTCTGGTAGGAGGTAAGAATATGTCAAGAATTGGAAATAAACTTATTAAGATACCAGAAGGATTAAATGTTTCAATTGATGGCGACATCGTTGATATTAAAGGTAAAATTGGTGAAGACAAAATTAAATTCGATAAAAACTATGTTGATGTAGAAATTAATGACGGAATCATCAAAGTTACTCGTAAAAACGAAGAAAAGCACACCAAACAAATGCATGGAACCACTCGTGCTTTATTGCATAACGCAATAGTTGGTTGCCATGATGGATTTACCAAAGAACTTGAAATCATTGGTATTGGTTATAGAGCCGAACTTAAAGGTGAAGATTTAGTACTTTATGTCGGATATAGCCATCCAGTTACTATTCATCCACTTGAAGGTGTTAAAATCACCCTTAAAGATCCAACTCACGTAAGTGTTACTGGTTCAGATAAATTTAAAGTTGGACAAGTCAGTGCTTTAATTCACGATACCCGTAAACCTGAACCATATCAAGGTAAAGGTATTAAGTATAAAGGCGAAGTTATCATCCGTAAGGAAGGTAAGAGAGCTGGTGCTGGCGGTGGCAAGTAAGGAGATAATTTATGATTAAAAAAGTTAGTAAAAATGCTGTTCGTGTAAGAAAACACGTTCGTGTAAGAGAAAAAGTCTCCGGAACAAGTGAAAAACCAAGATTATGTGTTTTTAGGAGTAACAAACACATTTCTTGCCAAGTCATTGATGATGTTAAAGGTGTCACCCTTGCAAGTTCATCAAGCGTCGAGTTAAAACTTAACGATGGTGGAAACCAAGAAGGCGCTAAGAAAGTTGGTGAAGATATCGCCAAAAAATGCTTAGAGAAAAAGATTACTTCGGTGGTCTTTGATAGAGCTGGTTATATATATCATGGAAGAGTCAAAGCTCTTGCTGAAGCTGCAAGAGAAGCTGGACTTAAATTCTAAGGAGATCACTTATGGAAAATGAAAATAAAGTAGAAGTTGCTCAAGAAGAACAAGTTAAAACTGAAAAAGAAGCAACTACTGAAGATAAAAAAGTAAGCGAAAATACTCCAAACCAACGTGGACTAAAAGGAAATCGTGGCGATAGAAAAGGTGGCAAAAGACCATTTAATAAACAACAAAGAAGACCTGAAAATAAGGAATTTGAAGAAAGAGTTGTTTATATCAACAGAGTCACCAAAGTTGTCAAAGGTGGTAAGAGAATGAAATTCAGTGCACTTGTGGTTGTTGGAAACCATAAGGGCAAATATGGATTTGCAATGTGTAAATCTGGCGAAGTCCCAGATGCAATCAAAAAAGCTGTTGATAAAGCAAAAAGAAATCTTTGCGAAGTCAAATTAGTTGGAAATGCAAAAACAATTTCCCACGATGTAATCGGAAAATTTGGTGCTACTACCGTTTTCTTAAAACCAGCTTTAGATGGTACTGGAATTATTGCTGGTGGTCCTGTTCGTGCAATCTTAGAACTTTGTGGCGTTAATAACGTCTATTCAAAGGTTTATGGTTCAAGAACTTCCGTTAATGTTATTAGAGCAACTAATGATGCTCTTAATAAATTAAAAGATTATAAAACAGTTCAAGCTTTACGTGGACTTGTAGTTGAAGAAGGAGGAAAAGAAGATGTTAAATAACTTAAAACCTGCTTCAGGCAGTCGTAAAAAGAAGCTTAGAAGATGTAGAGGTCTTGGATCCGGTCTTGGAAAGAATGGTGGATCTGGAAACAAAGGTCAAAATTCTAGAACTGGCGGGGGCGTTGCCCTTGGATTCGAAGGTGGACAAAACCCACTTTGGAGAAGACTTCCAAAAAGAGGAACTGGCTTCAAATCACATTGCCATGTTCAATATGCTGTTGTTTCATTAAGTGATATTAATGCAAAATTCAATGAAGGTGACGAAGTTACAACCACTCTCCTTATTGAAAAAGGTTTAATTAGAAAAGAACTCTATGGAACCAAAATTTTAAATGGTGTTTTAGATAAAAAAGTTACTATTAAAGCTCAAAAATTCAGTGCTTCTGCTCTCGAAACTATGAAAAAGGTTGGAGCTGTCGCAGAAGTTGTTGAGTAGTTTAATCAAAGCATTTATTATTTAAAAGATTAATAGGATTATTTAAATGAGGAAGTTCATAGAAGTATTTAAAAACAAAGAAGTTGTTAATCGTATATTTTTTACGATAATGATTTTATTTGTCTTTAGAATTGGTGCCGCTATCACGGTTCCTGGAATTGATGTAAGTCAACTAAGTGAATCGTTAAATAATGGCAACAGTATCTTAAGTATTATGAATTTACTAGGTGGAGGTGCCTTAAGTAATTTTAGTGTCTTTGCTTTAGGTGTCTCCCCATATATTACCGCACAAATTATCGTTCAGTTATTAAGTATGGATGTCCTCCCTGCTCTTACTGAACTTACAAGACAAGGTCAATATGGTCGAAAAAAGACCGAAATGGCCACAAGATATTTAACTTTAATGCTTGGTGCGGTTCAAGGCTATGGAATTATCCAAACCGCAAAAAATGTAAGTTGGATCAAACTTACTTTGGAAGAAAATTTCCTTACTTATGCCTATATTGTTACAGTTTTAATCGCTGGAACAATGCTTGTTATGTGGCTTGGCGACCAAATCACTGATAAAGGCGTAGGAAATGGTATTTCTATCATCATTTTTGCAGGTATTGTTGTTTCGCTTCCAAATCAAATGGTGACTGCTTTCCAAAAATGGATTTTAGCAAATTGGAGTTTAGGAAGTAGCGAAGCAAGCCTTGGAGTATTTAGATTTATTCTCTATGTCGTTTCATTAATTGCGATTGTCGCATTTGTTACCTTTGTTGAACTTAGCAATCGAAAGATTCCAGTTCAACATAGTTCTAGATCTGGTGGCAGCGAAAAAATGAATAAAGCAAGCTTTTTACCTATCAAGGTTAATAGCGCTGGAGTTATTCCAGTAATCTTTGCTTCTTCAATTATGACTGCTCCTAGCATCATTGCTTCATTTGTTTCAAGTGAAGCAGCTAATGCTAAATGGTTAGATGTATTTAATTACGCAAAACTAACCGATATGGGAAATGGCGTATATTTCCCATGGGGACTTATAATTTACATTGTTTTAGTCTTCGCCTTTACATTCTTTTATTCTAATTTACAAATTAATCCAGAAAGAATGGCAGAAGATTTTAAAAAGAATGGAAGTTATATTCCAGGAATTAGACCAGGTATCGAAACTGAACGATATGTTCGTAAAGTTTTAAATAGAGTCACCTTAATTGGTGCTTTTGCACTTTGCTTTATAAGTGCACTTCCAGTAATTTTAACTTTAACTGGTGCCTTTGGAAATGATTCATCACTAGCCATTGGTGGAACTGGTTTAATTATCGTTGTTGGTGTTGCAATTGAAATCAACAAGCAAATTAGTGGACTTATTGCTGGAAAAAGTTACGATGAAGTTATGGGAGGAATGTAGTTTATGCTTGAATCTATAGTTTTACTTGGCGCTCCTGGCGCTGGCAAAGGGACGAATGCTAAACGAATCACTAAAGAATTTAATATCCCACATATTTCAACTGGTGATATGTTTAGAGAAGCAATTAAAAATCACACAAAACTTGGTGAAGAAGCTAGTAGTTATATGCAAAAAGGTCTTCTTGTTCCAGATTCAATTACGATTGGTCTTGTAAGAGAAAGACTTGCAAAGGACGATTGCAAAGAAGGATTTTTACTTGATGGTTTTCCACGAAATATTTCACAAGCTGAAGCGCTTGATGAAATCGGTAAAAGTCTTGATCGCCCAATCAATTATGTTATAGACATTTCTGTTCCAGAAAGTGTATTAAAAGACAGGATTTGTGGCAGACGTGTTTGTAAAGTATGTGGCACTCCATACCACATTACTAATATGAAACCTAAAAAAGCCGATGTATGCGACTTTTGTGGAGGTGAGCTTATTCAAAGAAAAGACGACAATGAAGAAGCTTTAAAGGTCAGACTTAACGAGTATCATAAGCAAACTGAACCTTTAATCAAGTATTATAAAGAGATTTTACATACCGTTGATGGTACAAAAGATCTCGACGAATTACTTGAAGACATTAAAAAGATTATTGGAGCATAAATATTGATTATTGTAAAATCTCCAAGAGAAATCGCTTTAATGAAAGAAGCTGGGGAAGTACTTATTGGATTATTTGAAGTTTTAAAAGCAAATACTGTTCCTGGCAAAACTACCAAAGAACTTGATAACATTGCTAGAAGGTATATTCTCGAACATGGGGGTATTCCTTCTAGTTACCATTATGAAGGTTTCCCTGGTAATATCTGCATCTCAGTTAATGATACTTTAATTCATGGTATTCCTTCTAAAAAAATTATCTTAAAAGAAGGCGATATCGTAAGTTACGACTGCATGTGTACAAAACATGGTTATGTTGCAGATGCTTGCCGAACTTTTCCAGTTGGTAAGGTAAGCGAAGAAGCTTTAAGATTAATAGAAGTTACTAAAAATTGCTTCTTTAATGCCGTAAAGCTTGTAAAACCTGGAATTCATCTTGGCATCATTAGTCATGAAATCGAAAAAACTGCAGGCGAAGCAGGCTACACCGTAACCCCACTTTATACGGGGCATGGAGTAGGAAGAGAAGTTCACGAAGATCCATATGTACCAAATTGTGGAGAAGAAACAGATGGACCACTCCTTGTTAAAGGAATGACTATTGCTATTGAACCAATGGTTAACGAAGGTAAAGTTGATTTAATAACATTAGATGATGGATGGACTGTGAAGACTAAAGATGGAAAGTTATCGTGTCACTATGAAAATACGGTTGTAGTTACCGATGACGGTTATGAGATTATCACTTTAAAAAAGGAGAATTAAATGGCTAAACAAGATGTTATTACCGTCGAGGCGGTTGTCGTTGAAAGTTTACCTAATTGTAATTTTAAGGTAAAACTTGAAAATGATGTAGTAATTCATGCCACTGTTTCTGGTAAAATCCGTATGCATTACATTCGCATTTTACCAGGTGATCGAGTTACTGTTGAATTATCGCCTTATGATTTAAACAATGGCAGAATTGTGTTTAGGCATAAGTAGCCTAAGGAAATAGGAGAATTAAAGATGAAAGTTAGACCATCAGTTAAACCTATTTGTGACAAGTGCAGAGTCATTAAAAGACATGGAGTTGTTATGGTAATTTGTAGCAATCCAAAGCACAAACAAAGACAAGGTTAATTTTTGAAAGGAAGTAAATAAGATATGGCACGTATTGTTGGTGTTGATATTCCAAATGAAAAAATTGTCAGTGTATCATTAACTTATATTTATGGAATCGGAAATACTTTAGCTCACAAGATTTGTGAAGTTGCAAAAGTTGATCCACAAAAAAGAGTTAAAGATTTAACTGAAGAAGAAACCGCAGCTATTAGAGCTGCAATTGGTCACCACAAAGTTGAAGGTGATTTACGTAGAGAGCAAATGCTCAACATTAAAAGATTACAAGAAATCGGCTGTTATAGAGGAATTAGACATAGAAGAGGTCTTCCAGTAAGAGGACAAAGAACCAAAACTAATGCCCGTACTCGTAAAGGTCCACGTAAGACTATTGCGAATAAGAAGGAAGCCGTTAAATAGTAGGGGGAGGAATGAATTAATATGGCAAAGAAACAAACTACCCGTAAGAAAAAGATTAAGAGATCTTTTTCGAAAGCCGTTGCTCACATTCATGCTTCATTTAATAACACAATTGTCACCATCACTGATGAACAAGGAAATGTTATTGCTTGGAGTAGTACTGGTGTTTTAGGCTTTAAAGGAGCTAAAAAATCAACTCCATTTGCTGCTCAAACTGCCGCAGAAGCTGCTGGAAAGAGTGCTTTTGAACAAGGTATTAGAACAGTTGATGTTGATGTTAAAGGACCAGGAGCTGGCAGAGAAAGTGCAATTAGAGCTTTAACTCTTTCTGGACTTACAATCACTTCCATTAGTGATTCAACTCCAATCCCACATAATGGTTGCCGTCCACCAAAGAGACCAAGAGGATAATGATTGATATGGCAGAAAACGAAATGAAAATTGCTCATCCTTTTGAAAAATGTACATTTAAGTTAGCTTTTGAAGATCAAAAAGAAAACTATGCAAAAATTGTTGCAGAACCATTAGAAAAAGGATTTGGTATTACCGTTGGTAATGCATTACGTAGAGTACTTTTAACTGCTTTACCAGGAACTTCGGTTTATGCAGTAGAAGTTGAAGGTGCTGTTCATGAATTTACTGCACTTGATGGAATTGAAGAAGATTTAACACAAATTATTTTAAATTTAAAAGATTTAGTTTTAAAATCAAACACCATTGGGGAAGCAGAATATGTTGTTAATGTTGATGTTAAAGGTCCAAAAGCTTTAACTGGTGGCGATCTTGATTGCCCAACTGGTGTTGAAGTTGTTAACAAAAATTTAGTTATTTGTAACATTGCTGAAAAAGGTCATTTAAGAATGACTCTTCATATAAGAAATGGTCGTGGATTTGCTACAAGTGAAGAAAATAAAGCATATCCTCTTCCAATTCACTCAATTGCTACTGACAGCAACTATTCACCAATTGATCGTGTTAATTATAAAGTTGAAGGAACTCGTGTCGGACACGATTCAAGATATGACAAGTTAACACTTGAAGTTTGGACAAATGGCGCTATTGCACCAGTTGATTCAATTGCGTTAGCAACTAAAATCTTAATGAACTACTTATCAAATTTCTTAGATCTTAATAAGAATTTTGATGAACTTGGATTAACAAAAGATCCAGAAGTTAAAAAAGAAGAAACATTTGAAAATGTTTCAATCGAAGACTTAGATTTCAGCGTAAGATCAAGCAATTGCTTAAAAAGAGCTGGTATCACAACCGTTGCTGAATTAACTGAAAAAACTGAATCTGAAATGATGAAGGTTAGAAACTTAGGTAAGAAATCTCTTAAAGAAGTTAAAGAGAAACTTGCTAGTCTGGGTTTGTCCTTCAGAGATAGCAAGGAGGAATAAACTATGCAAATCGGAAGAAAAAATGTCCATGGTAAAGGCGGCGTAAGATTTAAAACCCCTTATACATCAAGCAAAAAGAAAGCTCAAGTTCGTAATTTAGTAACTGAACTCATCGTTTACGAAAAAGTTTCATGCACTAAAGGAATGACAAAAGACGTCATCAAAGAATTTGATCATTTAGTTACTTTAGCTAAAAAAGGCGACCAACACAGCAAACGTTTAGCAGCTGCAGTTGTTAAAAATTATGTAATTGATGAAAAAACTACTGCTTTAGATAAATTATTCAATACTTTATCAAAAGAATTTGCTAATCGTAATGGCGGTTATTTAAGGGTTTTAAAACTTGAAAACCGTAAGGGCGACAATGCTCCAGTAAACGTTTTAGTTTATAGTAAATAAAATTTAAATATAAAGGCCCTTTAAATTTGTTTATTAAATTAATAATAATCACCTTTAAGTAAAGGGCCTTTTATAATGCTTTTTTAAAAAAAGAGGTCGATACCTATATAGTTTTTTGAAAAAAAGCATCTAATTTCATAATATGAAAATCTTAGGTTATATTTATTATAGGAGGTTAAATTATGGAATATAGAAAAGTTACGGTTATTGGTGATGGTGCAGTTGGATCAACAATTGCTTATACATTATTTATGAAAAACTATTTAAACGAAATCTGTATTATTGATATAAATAAAGACAAAGTTATAGGAGACGTACTTGATATGAATCAAGGAATGTCTTTTGTTTCGACTAAAAAAATAAAGGTTGGTGAATATAAAGATATTAAAGATAGCGATTTAGTAATTATTACAGCCGGTGCTGCTCAAAAAGAGGGCGAAACGAGGCTAGATTTATTAGAGAAAAATATCAATATATTTAAAAAGATTTTAGATGAAATTAAACTAAATTTAAGTGAACGAACAATTATTTTAGTGGTTACAAATCCAGTTGATTTATTAAGTTATTTTACTTACAAGTATTTAAACATTACTCCAAATAGAGTTATAGGAAGTGGCACGGTTTTAGATTCTAGCAGATTAAAAGTTCTATTAAGTGATGATACTAAAATCGATCCAAAAAACATTCATGCTTATGTTATTGGAGAACATGGAGATTCCGAAGTTGTGGCATTTAGCGCATCTTCAATTGCTGGGATAAAAGTTAAAGATTATTGTAAACAATGCGCTAAATGCGACATAAAAAAATTAGAAAATTTAGAAGAAATTACTAAAACTGTTAAAAATGCGGCCTATGAAATTATTAAAAAGAAGGGCGCTACCTATTATGCAATTGGTCTTTCCGTTGAAAAAATAGTAGATGTTATTTTAAATGATACACACAGCGTTTTAACTGTTAGTAGTTATATAGAATCGGCTTTTAATGATCAAATTAAAGACATTTATCTTTCATTTCCTTGTGTTGTTGGAAGAAAAGGGATAGAAAGAAGACTAGAAGTCAATTATTCTCTTGATGAGGGTATCAAATTAATTGCTTCAGCTCAGAAATTAAAAGAGACATATAACAAAGTAATAAAAACAAATTCTTAAATTTCCTTGGTTAGTTTTTTATAAATTTTTGAAATTTCATCTTCATCTAAATAAAGTTTTAGTTTTAAGATATCGATTTCGTAATTTAAACGGTCATTACAATATAGTTCGACTATATTTTTAAGAGTTTGTTTACTTACAAATGGTAAAAAAGAATCGATATCTTTATTTTCACGCAGTCTTTCTACAAATAAATTATCAATATTTTCATCGTTTAAAAAAGGTAGGAGGTCTTTTAATTTGATGTCTTGATAGACTTCATCAATAGAAGATAAAACTTTGTTTAATAAATCTTTTAAATCATCTTCATTTAAAAATGGAATTAATTTTTTAAGTGCAGTCATAAATTTTTACTCCTTAATGATTAAGTTATAGTCATTTTTAATTATTTTTTCAGTCAAGTTCCTTTTTAATTTAAGCAAATCTCTTTTACGTTTATATTTATTTAAGGTTTTAAATATTATAAAATTATTGATATGAAATTCGTTGTTTTTGACCTTGATGGTACTTTAATTGACACTTTAATTGGGATAACTGAAGCAGTAAATAATACTTTGAAGCATTTTAATTATCCTTATCATTATACGAAAGATGAAATTAAAAATTTCATTGGACATGGGGCTAATTATTTATATCAAAAGGCTACAAGAAAAGAAAAAGTAAGCGAAGAAGAAATGGATTATTTTAGTTTGGAATATGTTAAAACTCAAAATATTTCCAAAGTTTATGATGGAGTAAAAGAAACCCTTGATCAGCTTTATAAAAAAGGTTATCAACTTTTAATTTTTTCAAATAAGTTAAATGGCGCTTTACAGTTTTTAATCAAAGAAAAACTTCCAAATATTCGTTTTTTAGCGGTTCAAGGGAATGTAAAAGAATATCCAGTTAAGCCAGATACAACTTTATTAAATAAGATTCTAGTCGAAAATAAACTTGCTCCAGAAGAAGGCTATTATATTGGGGACTCAATTGTTGACTTTTTAACTGCTAGAAATGCCAAACTTAAAAGTGTTATATTAAAATCGGGATATGGAGATTATAAAGATATAGAATTAAGTCGACCAGATTATATGGTGGATAATTTTAAAGATTTATTACCTCTTTTTGAAAAAATAGAAAGCGAGAAACACCATGGAGAAAAATAAAAGAGAAAAGTATATTTTTGATAAAAAATGTTTATTAATCTTGCTTTATCTTTTTTATATAAATGATGTTTCATATAATTCAATTATTTTTAGAAATTTTGGTTTCCATTTTGATCCAACTTGTAATTTTAAAGTTATTGTTACCAGTAAAAAAGGCCACGTTCATAAATATATTGTTCACATTTTAAAAGATGCAACTTCAATAAATCTTTTAAAAGAGTTAGATATTCAAGGAAATGTGAATATTGTTAAAGTTGATAATTGCCTTGATTTAAATTTTTATGAGCCAAGTCAAAGCTTAAATATTTATTTTGATGAAGCTAATTTTATTGCAAATGGTTATATTGAAGGTAAACTTACAAGATATGAACTCCTTAAAAACTCTAAATCCGTTTTCAAAGAAGAACTTTTATATAATTTAAGTAATGACGAAACAAAAAATAATGTAAATAGTAGCGCAAATTCATTTATTTTATTTTTACTTAGACTTTTTTCCTCTCAACTTCCAATTGATGTAGTTTTAGGAGCTGGCACCAATATTGATTATGGCGCCAAAGATTGGGAACATCTTGTAGAAGCTTTAAACTTGGATTTTTATAACAACGATACCGAACTTGTTTCACAAGTTAAACACTATGTTGGAGATGAATTATTTGTTTCTAGCAAACTTATAAAGACTAATGGATTTGATGTTTATGAATCTTTAAATAAGGAACTTTATTTATTTAAAGAGGCAAAATCTTTCAATGATTCAGATTCAACTTTATATAAAATAGTGAATTTCCTAGTAAGAAAAAACGAAACGATAGATGTTATTACCTATAATTATGATACAAATCTTGAATATCTTTTGAAGAAAAGAAATCATTCATATAATTCAGTTTACGACAATACTTCGTTTATTATTAAAGATGCAAAAATCAATATTTTTCATGTTCATGGACTTATGCCTTATGAAAAAACATCCCAAGAAAAATATATTGATTCGATAATTTTTAATGAGTCAGAATATTTTTATTTATATAACAATCCATATTCATGGAATATTGGAAAGCAATTACATGATTTTACATTTAATTGCTGTATATTTGTTGGAATTAGTCTTACCGATCCAAACATGAAAAGACTATTAGAGCTTGCTACCAATTATTTGAAATTTAATTTTATTTTCTTGAAGAAAGAAAAGGAGTATAATCCTAAGGTTTATAGGGATGTGACTAATTATTTTTTCACCTATGATCTTATAACCATTTGGATTGATGATTTTAAAGAAATTGATAATTGGTTACAATTAATTTAAAAAGGAAAAGGAATATATATGAAAATTTCAAAAGAAGTAGAAGCTGCGTTAAAAGAAAATAAGCCTGTAATTGCACTTGAATCAACAATTATCACACATGGAATGCCTTATCCAAAAAATGTGGAATGCGCATTAACTGTTGAAAAAGTTATTCGTGATAATGGTTGTATTCCAGCAACTATTGGGATCATTGAAGGAGAAGCAATTATTGGACTTTCTCCAGAAGAAATTGAAGCATTAGCAAAAAGAAAAGATGTAAGAAAAACAAGTAGAAGAGATCTTCCAATAGTTTATGCAACTAAAGGATGGGGTGGAACAACCGTTACAACCACAATGTTACTTGCTCACCAAGCAGGAATTAGATTTTTTGTAACTGGTGGAATTGGCGGAGTTCAACGTGGTGCTGAAAAAACGTTTGATATTTCAAGCGACCTTGAAGAATTAGGAAAAACTAGCGTTTGTGTAATTTGTGCTGGTCCAAAAGCAATTTTAGACCTTCCAAAAACTATGGAAGTTTTAGAAACAAAAGGCGTTCCTGTTATTGGTTGTGGTGTTGATACTTTACCAGCCTTCTTTACAAGAGAAAGCGATTGCAAAGTTGATTTTAATGCTGAAAATCCAGAAATTGTTGCAGAAATTTGCAAAAATAAATGGGATAACGGATTGGAAGGTGGCGTTTTAGTTTGTAATCCAATCCCTGTTAAAGATGCTATGGATTCAAAAGTTATCAATAAAGTTATCGATGAAGCAATTAAAGAAATGGATGAAAAAGGAATTAAAGGAAAAGATGAAACTCCATTCTTGCTTGGGAAAATTGTGGAATTAACTGGCGGAAAGAGTTTAGAAGCAAATATTAGATTAGTTTTAAATAACGCAAAAGTTGGAAGTTTAATTGCAAAAGCATTTTATAAGAATTAATTATGAGTAAAATTCTTTTGCTTGGGGGTTGCAATGTGGACTATATTGCAACTTCCACAGCTCCTTTAATCATGAAAAGCAGTAATATTGGAAAAGTAAGAATTTCATTTGGTGGGGTAATGAGAAATGTCGTTGAAAACCTTGCTCGACTAGGTAATGAATGTTATTTTTTAACTGCAATTGGAAGTGATGCTTATGGCAAAAAAATGAGAAATGAACTTGAAAAAACATTAAAAGTTCATCTTTTAATGCCAAAAACTAATAAGAAAACATCTAGTTATTTATGTATAAACGATTCAAATAACGACATGGCCGTTGCTTTAAATGACATGGAAATAATGGATGATTTAAATGCTAAATTTTTAAAAACTAATAAAAATCTCATAGATAGCTTTGAAAAAATTGTTATCGATTCAAATTTAAGCGAAGAGGCACTTGCGTTTCTTTTTAAAAATTTCAAAGATAAAAAAATTTATTGTGAGGGAATTAGTGCTGAAAAAGTTATTAAATATAGGCCATATTTGAAAAATATCTACCTTCTAAAGTGTAATTTTTATGAAGCAAGCGCTTTAATTAATAAAAATTTACCAATTAAAGAAATTATTGAAGAAATTAAAAATAACGGAGTAAAAAATTGCGTTATTACGCAAGGTGCAGAAGATGTTTTTTATCTTGATAATGGACAAATTTCTTCATATAAAGTAAATAAAATTTCCAAAATTAATGGAAATACCACTGGTTGTGGTGACGCAATGTTTGCGGGAATTATCGACAGTTTATTAGACAATAAATCTTTAAAAGAAGCAATTGAATTTGGCAATAAACTTAGCGTTTTAACACTTGAAACAACAAGTGCTGTAAATAAGTTTGTTGGAAAAGTAAAAAATTATAAATAAACAGCATCAGGAACCTTTTTAAAAGGTTCTTTTTTATCGATGTGATCATAAAAAAGAATTCCTTTTAAATGGTCATATTCGTGTTGAAAAACAATCGCTTCATAACCGGTGAAAGTGTGTTTTTCGTTTTTGTTTGTTAAAACATTATAAGCTTCAAAAGTAATTTTATAGGCTCTATGAACAAGTCCTTTATGTTCTTTATCAACTGAAAGACAGCCTTCTCCGCCTTCAAGAGCGCAACGTCTAACAGACTCGCTAATAATTTTTGGATTAATAAAAGCATACTCATGAACTTTTAGTTTTTCATCAACATAATAGATAGCTAAAAAATTTTTATTTATTCCAATTTGTGGAGCGCTTAGACCAACTCCTGGTCGAACATTATTTTTTTCACTCCAATCTGGATCTTGTGAACATTTTAAATATTCTACCATATCATTTAATAGTGTTACCATTTCGCTAGTTAATGGCATTTCTACATTAATAGATTTTTCTCTTAGGCTTTTTTTGTTGTCTTTTACAATTTTAAATAATTCCATGTTTATAATTATATCACCTAAAAGGCTAATGTTTAAAATCATTGCTATTTAGCAATAGACTTTGAAAGAAAAATGCTTGATAATTAATAAATATGAACGAGAAAACGTTAAATGATTTATTTGAGCTAAAAAAAACTATTATTGAATCTTCAGAATATAAAAAGGTATTGTCTTTAAACGCTTTGCTTGAAAATTCTGATGAAGTGAAAATATTATCTTATAAAAAAGATATGGCTATTTTAGATTATGAAGATGTTTCAAAACATTTTCCAAAAAATAGTTTAGAAGTATTAGAAAAGGAAAAGGCATTAGCTAAGGCGATTTATAATTTAAACAATCATGATTTAGTAAAAAAATATAACAAAGCATTTGAAGAACTTTCATTGATTTACGAAAGAATTAATTCTTCTTTATTTTCGTTTTATGAGGTTAAAAAATAATATGATTAGAATTATCGGTGGACTTTATAAACATCGTTTAATAAATCAACCCCCACTTGAAATAACAAGATGTACAAAAGATATGGCCAAAGAAGGTTTATTTAATTCTTTAGGTGACATCAGTGATAAATCATTTCTTGATTTATTTTCGGGAAGTGGCGCAATTGGGATTGAGGCTTTTTCAAGAGGCGCAAAACCTGTTTATTTAAATGAAATAAATAGAGAAGCTAAAAGAAACATTATGCGAAATTTAATGGGACTTGGGATAAGTGAAATTGAAGTTTTAAATCTTGAAGCTTTAAAGTGTATTGATGAACTTTCTAAAAGAGAAATAACATTTGATATAATTTTTTTAGATCCACCATACAAATTTAAAATCGATAACAATTATTTAATAAATATGTTAGATAAAAATATTGCTACCACTAAAACCTGGTTTATTATTGAAAGCGATTATCTTTTAGATGAAAACGAGTTTTTAGAATTTAACATAAAAGTGTTAAAATATGGCAGAACCTATATGAATATTTTAAAAAGGAAAGAGAATATATGAAAATAGCAGTATATCCTGGAAGTTTTGATCCAATTACAATCGGGCACATTGATATCATAAAAAGAGCTATGAAAATTTTTGATAAAGTTATTGTTTTAGTAGCCAAAAATCCAAATAAGAAATATCGAAATTCTTTAGAAAATAGAATTTATATGATTAAAGAAGCGACAAAAAATATTTCTGGTGTTGAAGTTGATAGCGATGATGGATTAACTGTAAATTATGCTAAAAAAGTTGGAGCTCAAAGTTTAATTCGTGGAATTAGGGTTGTTGGTGATTTTGAATATGAATGGCAACTTGCTTCCGCAAACGAATTTATTGATCCAAATATAGAAATTGTATTTTTTATGGCTCATAAAAAGACTTCATTTATTTCTTCTTCTACGATAAACGAGATGTATGATAGTGGAGTTGATATTTCCGAGCTTGTTCCAAAAGTTGTAATAGATGTTTATAAGAAAATATAAAGCATAAAAAAACACCTAAATTGTTCAAAATTTAGGTGTTTTTAATTTGTTTTAATTTTGTTATTTCTTAATTTTGAAATCACCTAAGCCATACCAAGCTTGAGCAAGGAAATTGGCTCTTGTAACTTCGTTAGTATCAAAATTACTTGGAATTTCAAAGAAAACTGTGTTTGCAATATAATTCCATTCGCTTCCATTATTTGAGGTATTGTCAGTTAAATCAAACAAGACAACACAAGGAACGTGGACATCATTGTTGCTCTTTAAGAAGTTTTCAATGTAGCCTTTTAAAGTGCTTTTTTCACTAGTCCCAAGATTGTTATAGTAAGTATTAGTGGTACCAAATTTAACCATATCCTCAAACAAAGTTGAGTGATCATCAAGGATATATTCAAAAGCATCTTTTTCGATGTAATAATCTTTGGCATCTCCCATATCTTGGTCGCAAACAATTGAATAAGCTTTATAAGGAGCACTTGATTCGCCTAATTTATAAGTGGTATCAAAATTATCACGTAATTGAATTAAAGCGTTGCTAATATTTTCACAAAATGTGCAATCGCTTTTTGCAAAGACTAAGAAGAATTTTTCTCCATATTCTTTTTTAAAAGAATCTAAATCGCTTTGTGAGTATCTTGTATTACCATTTTTAAAACCTTGAGCTGCTGCATAACTGGAGAAAAATTGATCTACTTGTGAATTTCCTTTATATGCATCATCTAAACTAAGCCTAATTTCGTTATAGTAAGAAAGACCATTATCTTCGTTTTTATTAGCATTTTTGATGGCGTTGGTTATTGATGGAATTGAAAAAATTACTCCAAAAATTAATCCAACAATTAAAAGGGGTTGAACCCAAGCAGTTTCCTTTATCCATCTCCATATAGCTACGAAAGGAGTAGCAATTTTTCTTAGAATTTCCATTCAACATCCTCCAACAATTTACACGCTTTAAAAATATATCATTTTGGAACATTTTCTTCAACTTTAAATTATATTTAAAGTCTAGCAATAGTATATACCTTTTTCGTTATATTAGTAGAATTATAACGCTTAAAGTTGTATAGTAAATAATGCTTATGTATTACATTAAAAGATTTAAACAACTATTTTGTAATTATCTTTACGACCATCCAATTCAAAAAGATGCACTTTCTCTAATAAAAGTGCTTTTAATTACAATACTTAGTGCTTTTGCTTTTGCCTTTGGATTTAATACTTTTATAAATCCAAATTTTACGGCGATATCAAACATTGAAGGGATACAAATTCATCAGCTTGCAAGTTGTGGAGCCTCTGGTTTTTCTCAATCAATCCTTCATATTTTGAAACTTTGCAAAATTGAATGGTTGGTCGATGAAAGTAATTCAAATTTAATTTATTGGATAATTTATTTTGTAGTAAATATTCCGCTTCTAATTTTGAGTTGGTGCAAAATTGGAAAAAGATTTTGTGTATTTACTTGCATTAATATCGCATTTGCTTCGCTTTTTGGTATTTTACTAAAAAGTAACGATCCTAATTTTTTTATAAATCAAGTTTCTTCAATTTTTATTGATCAACCTCTGGCAAGAGTTCTTTTTGCTGGAATTTGTACAGGAATTAGCACTGGTCTTGCTTTTTCTATTGAAACTTGCCCAGGTGGAACCGATGTTATAAGTTATTACATTAGTGAAAAGAAATCTCTTTTGGCTGGAAAATATAGTCTCATTATCAATTTATTTGTAGTTTCACTTTTTACAATATTAAGTATTTTTCCACTAGATGCGATGTATAACGAAAGAGCAATATCAATTCCAATTGCTTTTTCACTTTTCATTTACACCTTCATTTATATTTATGTAAATACGGCAACCATGGACAAAATTAATACTGCAAATTTAAAAGTTCAGGTTCAAATTATAACTACTGAAAGAAATTTACCAAATAGTTTAATTGCTGTTTTACCACATAGCTGTACGATTTTAAACGGCTATGGCGGTTATAGTCTTGAAGGCAAATATGTTATTTTAATTGCAGTTAGAAAAAAAGAAATTTCAAAAATTAGACAAGTTTGCAAAAAAGAAGATCCAAAATCTTTTGTTGATGTTATCCCGCTTGATAATGTTTATGGGAAATTTTACCGTAAAAAAATTAAATGAATTTTATGGATGAGGTGCATAATAATCCTCTTATTTCTAAGAAATTTTTAGATTCAAACATCATCAAGTTAATTGCCATTATCGCAATGACAATTGACCATCTTGCTTGGGCGATTTTCCCTGGTTACTCGTTAAATCCAATTGCAATTGTCATGCACATAATTGGCAGAATTACTTGTCCAATTATGTGCTTTTTCGTGGCGGAAGGATATTTTTATACTCGTAACATAAAAAAATATACGAGACGGATGTTTCTTTTTGCTTTGATATCTCATGTTCCTTATATTTTAAATTCTATTCAATTTAAAGAATTTGGTTATTTAAGTTTAGTGCCTTTTGTAACAGGAAATGGATTTTTTGGACATGTCTTAAATCAAACAAGTGTTATGTGGTCGCTTGCAATTGGTCTTGTAATGTTAAGAGTGAATGATAGCGAAAAAATAAATCAAAAATTAAAACTACCTTTAATATTGTTTTTATGCTTAGTTTCGTTTATGGCTGATTGGAGTTGTATCGCTTCAATGGTGGTTTTTGTAATTGGCACAAATAGAAATAACAAACTTAAACAAATATTATGGAGCTTATTTTTCATAAGTTTATATGCATTAGTTTATTTCTTTGCTTTATCTAGAGTTTATGGATTAATTCAACTTGGCGTTATTTTATCGCTCCCAGTTTTATATTTTTATAATGGTAAAAGAGGAGCAAATAAAAAAGTTAACACTTTTATGAAGTGGTTTTTCTATACTTACTATCCACTTCATTTGTTTATTTTATTTTTTGTGTTTATTTTGAAATAATTTGATGTTTAAATTTTGCAGCGATTATTTCATTGAACTTACTTTTAAAATCTTTTATAAATAAAATTGTGGTTAAGTAAAGAAGTTTTAAAATGAAAATAAATATTTGAAAATAAAGAGTCTATGTTATAACGAATGCAGATAAGCGAACAAGCAAAACGAGATTTTATGAGTTTTTGAGAATAAGTAAAACAGAAGCGGTAGTCACTAAATATTACCTTGAGATCATTTGCCGATAGGCTTGATATTGTGCTTCTTATACAAGCGATATTGAAAAAGGGAAATGCAATGCGCCAAAACAAGAGATTTTAAATAAAATGGTATCTGTTCTAAAATTAAAGCAGGATGAAAAAATACCTTGTTTGACCTAGCTGTTGAAAGTAAAAATGAAATTGTAAAGGACCTTACTAAATACGTTAATCTCAATCAAAAAGATAGAGTTGCATTAAGGAAAGCTTTGTCATTAGATCCTTATGATTTATTGGAAAAGTAAGGATTAGATGTTGAATGGAAGCATTTATCTCCAAATGAATAGCTGCTAGGCATAATATTTTTGAAGACAATCGATCCAATACAATGCAATAAAAAAAGCAATTTTACCAATAACGGGACTTGAGCCCTAGTAAAAATGCCATAAAATAACAAAAAAGTGCTAATTTGAGCATATAATCTCGTATTGGCACAGTTGTTTCTTAATGGCGGAGAAAGAGGGATTTGAACCCTCGCAGGCTTTCACCTCTATCGGTTTTCGAAACCGACCCCTTCAGCCTCTTGGGTATTTCTCCATGCCGTTCATAATTATAAAATAATTT
>Ga0256404_1001290_pt1 | contig 62069 bp, 37 predicted proteins | sample RumenRJG_01DNA_FD_185990 | JGI IMG/M metagenome (GOLD analysis project Ga0256404, IMG submission 185990) | Bovine rumen microbial communities from Lethbridge, Alberta, Canada - RJG_01 | ecosystem: Host-associated > Mammals > Digestive system > Stomach > Rumen | place: Canada: Alberta | collected...
AACACCCAACAAATAAATCTCAAATCAACATGGTGAAAAAAACATCAATATTATTAACCCTTTTCTGCATGCTAACCCTGTCCACGGGCAGGTTAGCAGCGCAGACCGACTACATTGACAACATCAACTCTGCCGCGGCGGTGAATGCGGCTGGCCACCAGGTCATCTACGAAATGAACGTAGGCGCCTTTACCCAGGCAGGCACTTTCACGGCAGCCAGTGAGCGACTTGACGAGCTGAAGACGCTGGGCGTTGACATCGTGTGGCTCATGCCCATCTACCCCCGTGGGGCATCTGGTAGCCCCTACGCTGCTACCGACTTCAAGGCGGTGAATGCCAAGTACGGCACGCTGACAGACCTCAAGAACTTCGTCAGCCGTGCTCACGAGCTGCACATGGAGGTGTGGCTCGACTGGGTGCCCAACCATACGGCGACAGAAGCCACGTGGGTAACCACTCATCCCGAATACTACGGATACAACGGTCAGCAGGAGTTCCGCCACCCCTCTTCGGGCTACATCACTTATAACGACGTGTGGCAGCTCAACTATTACAAGCCTGAACTGAGGCAGGCCATGAACGACTGTATGAAGTTCTGGATTGACGAGGCTGACATCGACGGCTTCCGCTGTGACTTCGTGTCGAGCCAGCAGATTCCCGCCACCTATTGGACAGCAGCCATTCCCGAGATAAAAGGGCACAAAAGCGGAAAGACCATTACTTTCCTGGCCGAGGCCGACCTCACTGACGTTACACGGCTGGCCGACGTGGGCTTCGACTACGACTATGCCTGGGGCTTCCAGAGTCAGCTGGCACAGTTTAAGAACGGCACCAGCGCCAACACGCTGCAGAGCCGCGTCAACAGCCTGCTGACAGCTTCCAGCGGGAAGAGTTTCAAGCGTATGCTCTACCTGACCAACCACGACCAGAACATGGATGCCGGCACCCTTGCCACCGTCTATGGCGACAACCGCTACAGCCTCACCGTGCTCACATTCACGCTGGGCAGCATGCCCCTGCTCTACAACGGACAGGAAACGGGCTGCAGCCAGAAGCTGGACTACTTTGCCGACACCAAAATTAACTGGGGCAATGTAGATAAGAAAATGCTCAACACGGTGCGTACGCTCTGTGCCATGAAACACAGCGTGGGTGCCTTCGCCGAGGGAGCTGCCGTCAGCAGTCTTTCCACAGGCAACAGCTCCGTCTATGCCTATAAGGTCAGCAACGGTGGCAGCGAGGCACTGGTAGTGCTCAACCTGGGCACGGCACAGGCCACGGTCAACGTCTCGGGAGTCAGCGCTGGCGAATACGGTCTGTGGCTGAATAGTGAGACCATTCAGCAGGGGGTCAGCCGCAGCAAGGTGAACCTCCAGTCGTCAGCAGCCGTCAGCCTTGAGGCCAAGGGGTATAAGGTATATGTGAAAGGCAGCTTCAGTGAAGAGACGCTCCCCGAACTCGAGGTCTATAACCCCACACTGGAGCATGCCGACGAAATCAGCATCTTCTTTGAGACAGCCACCGAGCGTGACTATGCCGTGTGGGCTTGGGACGGCGGCAAGGGCGGAGACTACTTCTGCATCAACACCAACTGGCCCGGTGACCCCATGACGCTGATGGGGCAGACCGCAACGGGACGTTACGTCTATAAGTACGTGCTGACAAAGACTGACGAGGTGCCAGCCAGCCTGATCATCTCCTACAACGGCGGCAACAACAAGGTGTATGACGGAGTCAGCTTCGTCAACCACGGCTACTACGTTGAGGGACAGACCGCGCCGACGCAAGTCATCACCACCACGGGCATTAACGTTAACCCTAACACCCAACACCCAACACCCAACACCCAGCACCCAACACCCGCCTACAACCTGCAAGGGCAGCAAATAAAAGACAGCCAACTGTCCCCCGGTCTTTACATCAGGAACGGGAAAAAGATTTTGGTGAAGAATTCTTTGGCATTTCAAGAATAAATGCTTACATTTGCACCCATGAAGACAATCATTGGGTTCGATGCAAAACGGGTGGTGCGCAACGCCACGGGACTGGGCAGCTACAGCCGTACGCTGGTGAACGACCTTGCCGCGACAGGCGCCAACGAGCTGCAGCTGCTGCTCTATGCTCCTGACGAGGGGCACTATGAGCTGCGCTCACAGATAGCCGTGCGCTCGAATGTCAGCTTCCGCTATCCTGCATCCATCTCTCCTCACTCCCCTCTCCTCTCTCCCCTCGCAAAGAACTACTGGCGAAGCCGCGGAGTGGTGAAAGACCTGGTAGCTGACGGCGTACAGCTCTTCCACGGACTGTCAGGCGAGCTGCCTTCAGGACTACGCAAGGCAGGCATTCGTAGTGTGGTGACCATTCACGACCTGATATTCATCCGGCATCCGGAGTACTACCATTGGATTGACACCAAGCTCTACACATGGAAGTTCAGACAGACCGTGCGCGAGGCCGACCACATCATTGCCATTAGCGAGTGTACGAAGCGTGACATCATGGAACTCGGACACGTGCCCGAAGAGAAAATCAGCGTCATCTACCAGAGCTTCTCGCCAAGGTTCAAAGGAGGGGGGGCTATGCCGGGGGCTCCCTACCTGCTTAGCGTCGGCACCATCGAGGAGCGGAAGAACGCGCTGCTGGCAGTAAAAGCCTTGGAGTTCCTGCCCGACGAGCTGTCGCTCGTGCTGGTGGGCCGCTCTACCGACTATGCCAAACAGGTGCGCCGATATGCCGACCACCACGGACTGGGACGGCGCGTGGTGATGCGCCACGACGTCTCTGACGATGAGCTGCCGCGGCTCTATGCCGGAGCAGAGGCCTTTGTCTATCCCTCACGCTACGAGGGTTTCGGCATTCCTATCATCGAGGCTGCCAGCATGGGACTCCCCGTAGTAGCTGCCACCGGCTCATGCTTAGAGGAGGCAGGAGGGCCCCACTCACTCTACGTCAGCCCCGACGACCCTGCAGCGCTGGCCGCCGCCGTGAAACGGGTGCGCCGTGGCTCTGCGGAGCGTGAGGAGCGCATCAGGGCCACCCGGCAGTACATCAGCCGCTTCTGCGGAACCGACGTGGCCCGGCAGGTCATCAACGTCTATCAACGGGTGTTAGGGACTGAGGGCTAAGGGAACCGGTCTAAGGGAGCCCCCTCCAACCTCCCCCCACTGGGGGAGGCTTCAAGCGCATCGGAACACCCCCTCCAGTTGGAGGGGGCAGGGGGGAAGGCCGTCACCTTTTCACCTTTTCACCTTTCACGAATTACGGGAGTCATTTGCCAGACCAAATAGAGGTGTAGGGCTCTACGACACACTCGAGGTTGGGCTCCTGTTGGTTCACCTTCAGCCAGCGGCTCCAGCCGGTAATCTGGTCGAAGCGCAGCTGGCCGTAGGTCGCGTCGAGTGTGGAACCCCACGGAGTGCCTTCGCCAGTTCGCTCGCCGTCTTGCATTAAGTAGCGCAAGCCATCGGCTTCGTAGAGATAGTCGTTGCCGTACTCCTTATTGATGAAGTGACCCTGACAGCCGAGCAGCACGCTGAGTGACTCCAACCTTCTTCGGGCTACTTTCCAACCTTCTTCAGGCCACTTTCCAACCTTCTTCGGGTCACTTTCCACTCTTCTTTGGGCCGCTTTCCACTCTTCTTCGGGCCAAACAAGGGTGGAGAGAGGCTTGCGTTAGGGTGAAGTTTGGTGCAAACCACGGCTCTCTGCAGTTCTCCACCAATCATGCGCAGCCAAAAACGTAGGGAAAAACTCTTTCAACTCTGCGGCTCTGCGCGAGACAAAACTACATTACCTCTACAAAATTTTTATTCGTTGCAACAATGCCACCTTTGCAACAGTCGCTGACAATCAGCCTGTTACGCGTGGCATTATGGTGGCAAAAGTGGCAAAGAATAGGCGATTTTAACACTTTTCACGTCATTTTTGGAGCCGAAATGCTGTTTTTTTCATCGTTTTTCTTTCTGTTAAGGTGCCTTCTTGCTCCTGTTAAGGTGCCTTCTCGCTCCTTTGAAGACGCCTTCTCGCTATCCGCTCCATGGGGTTGCATACTCCTCAGGAAACAAAAAGCATAACAAAAGATTTCTCTCCACCCTTGTTTGGACCCGGCAAAAGTGACACGCAATCCAAAGAAGGGTGAAGAGAAAGTCTAACAAAACGCTCCGCTCGGCCTGCAGGGACGCTTGCCAGAGCAAGAACGCTCAACACTCAACGCTCAACGCTATTTTACTTCCCAAGTGTCGTTGGTTTCGAGCAGCTCCTCGAAGTTGTGGTACTTCTTCTGGGCTGACACCTCGGCCAGCTGGGCGTGGACAGCCTCGTCGTAAGTGGGAGCCTCCACGTCGCGAATGACACCGAGGGCTATGGGGAAGCCGTCACCATTACCCATCAGGGCGAGCTTGAGCTGCAGGGTGTTGTCCTCGCAATGGGCATCGTGCACCAGCACGTCGTCGAGGGTGTAGCCGTCCTTACCTATCTCTACGACTTTCAGGCCGAAGCCCTGCTGCACGAGTCCGAACTCTGAGTTCTCACCGAAGACGAGCTTCTCGCCGTGACGCACGTAGATGGCATTCTTCTTGCGGCCCTCCTTGTTATAGACAGCCTCGTGACAGCCGTCGTTGAAAATGACGCAGTTCTGCAGAATCTCGCAGACGGAGGCTCCCTTGTGCTGATAGGCAGCCTGCAGTATCTCTACGGTGCCGGGGGCATCGGTGGCTACGGCACGGGCAAAGAAATGGCCGCGGGCACCGAAGCAGAGCTCTGCCGGACGGAACGGGTCTTCCACCGTGCCGTAAGGGCTGGATTTCGACACGAAGCCACGTGGACTGGTGGGGCTGTACTGTCCCTTGGTGAGTCCGTAGATACGGTTGTTGAGCAGGATCATGTTCAGGTTGATGTTACGGCGGTTGGCATGGATGAAGTGGTTACCGCCAATGGCCAGTCCGTCGCCGTCGCCGCTGACCTGCCACACGGTGAGGTCGGGGTTGGCAACCTTACAGCCGGTGGCTATGGCGGCTGCACGGCCATGAATGGTATTCATGCCGTAGGTAGCCATGTAGTGTGGCAGACGGCTGGAGCAGCCTATGCCGCTGATGACGGCAACATTCTCAGGTGCTACGCCTATCTCGGCCATTGCCTTATGCAGCGAGGCCAGGAAGAAGTGGTCACCACAGCCGGGACACCAGCGCGGCTGACCTTTCTTGAAATCTTGTGCACTGTAATTACTCATAATTCTTAATTTTTTTACTACGAATTACACGAATTATACGAATTATTTTTTTACTACGAATTACACGAATTATACGAATTATATAACTTACTACGAATGACACGAATTATACGAATTATATAATGTAGTTTGGGAAACGTTCAAACTTAAGTGAGCTTTCGCCAAAATTAATTAGTATAGCCAGAGAGCATTCTGCTACTTTTGCGTAATTGATTGCTTGAGAACGATGTCTGTCCTCAAGTTCCTTGACAGCTTTCAACTCAACGATTATTTTGTCATAGCAAATGAAGTCGGGAATAAAAGTAGAAGACAAAGATATGCCATTATAAATAGCCTGCAATTGTGCTTCCCTTTGATATGGTATCCCCTGATTCTTGAATTCAACCTCAAGAGCGTCTTGATACACTTTCTCAGTAAAACCACAACCGAAATAACGATGAACAGCCATTGCCGCACCGATAATCTTATGCGATTCTTCTGGAAATGCCAAATTCGTCTTATGGTTCAACGCTGCCATTAAATAATACGTTTAATTCGTAAAATTCGTAGTTATTAAATAATACGTTTAATTCGTAAAATTCGTAGTTGTTAATTATTTGTTTAATATCTCTTCAAATGCAGCAGTAAGCTCGCTCACCACAAAGGGTTGTCCCTTAACCTCGTTGTACTGGTAGGGCACGAAGTTATCAACCTTCATGCGCAGGTAGGCAGCCAGCTGACCCATGTTCTGCTCGGCCACCACCACCTTCTTGTACCGTTTCAGCACGGCGGCAGTGTTCTTGGGCAGCGGGTTGAGGTACTTGAACTGAGCCTGTGCCACCTTGTGACCCTGACTGCGCAGCTCGTCCATGGCAGCATGCAGGTGGCCGTAGGTAGAGCCGAAGCCCACGATGAGCAGGTCGGCATCATCCACGTCGCCCTCCACCTCGAGGTCGGGCACCTGGATGTTGGCAATCTTCTGCTGGCGCAGACGTGTCATCAGGTCGTGGTTCTCGGGATTCGTTGAGATGGCACCCGTCTCAGAGTCCTTCTCCAGTCCGCCAAGGATGTGGGTGAAGCCCTCACGACCAGGCACAGCCCAGTAGCGGGTACCGTTCTCGGCACGCATGTAGGGTGTCCACTTGCCCTTCAGCTCCTCAGGAACGTATGGCGGGTTGATGGCATCGAGCTGAGCCAGCTTGGGCAGTTTGAAGGCTCCCGAGCCATTGGCTATGAACGCATCGGTGAGCAGCACGACGGGCGTCATGTGCTCCAAGGCTATCTTACAAGCCTGGTAGGCAGCATCGAAGCAGTCGGCCGGACTGGTGGCTGCCAGCACGGGCATGGGGCTCTCGCCGTTACGGCCGAAGAGCACCTGCAGCAGGTCGGTCTGCTCTGACTTCGTGGGCAGACCCGTAGCAGGACCACCACGCTGAACGTCGAGTACGACAAGCGGCAGCTCCATGATGACGGCGAGGTTCATGGCCTCACTCTTCAGGCAGATGCCAGGGCCGCTGGTAGAGGTAACGCCCAGTGCACCGGCAAAGGAAGCACCGAGTGCCGAGGCGGCACCGCTGATCTCGTCCTCACACTGGACGGTGACGACCCCGCACGACTTATGCTTGCTGAGCTCATGGAGCACGTCAGTAGCAGGGGTGATGGGGTAAGAGCCTAAGTAAAGGCGCAGCCCTGCCTTCTCGGCAGCGGCAATGAAACCGTAGGCCGTAGCCTTGTTACCGGTGATATCCATATAACGTCCGGGTTCCTTGTGCTTCGACTCAATGCGACGCACGAAGGCGGCACTGGAATGGGTGTTGTGGCCGTAGTCATATCCGGCCTGCACCACCTTGATGTTATTCTCGGCAACCTGCGGTTTCTTGGCAAACTTCTCACGGAGGTAATTGTTGACGAGGTTCAGGTCGCGGTCGAAGAGCCAGCACACCAGTCCCAAAGCAAACATGTTACGTGACTTCAGGATGGCCTTGTTGTCCATTCCCGTGTCTGCCAGACAGGCCTTTACCATCTGCGTCAGCGGACACTGAATGACGCGGTCGGGGTCGATGCCCATCTCGCCCAGATAGTCGTCGGTCTTAAACTGCGCCTTCTCCAGGTCCTTCGGCCCGAAGGAGTCGGTGTCAATAATAATGGTAGCCTGCGGCTTGGCAAACTTGTACTGCGTCTTCAGCGCAGCAGCATTCATGGCCACAAGCACATCGCACTGGTCGCCAGGCGTGTAAACCTTGCCGGCGCCGATGTGTACCTGAAAGCCGGAAACGCCTGTCAGTGAGCCTTGCGGGGCACGGATATCAGCAGGATAGTCGGGGAACGTGGAAATGCCGTTGCCCACGGTTGCTGATATCGTAGAGAAAATGTTACCGGCCAGCTGCATGCCGTCGCCGGAGTCACCAGAGAAGCGGACCACCACCTGGTCCAGCTCTTTTACTTCTAATTGTTCAGCCATAATGTATTATAATATATATGTACGTTCTAAAAAAAATCGACTGCAAAGGTCGTAAATATTAATGGAATAGCCAAACAAATTGCAATAAAAATGCAGTTTTGCTTTCTTTTTCTGACCAAAACTGCATTTTTATACCAAGAGACTGCAACAAACAACGGATTACACGGATTTTACGGATTTCTGTGTAAGGTATCAAGATGCTTGCTACCTACTCCCTCATTCAAAGCTACCTACTCTCTTATTCAAAGCTACCGGCTCCCTCATTCAAAGGTGCCGGTTTCGAATGACTTAGATGCCACCTAAGCCTTGAATTCTCTCGAGAATTTGAGGCTTAGGACCGGGCAAAGTGTTTGATACCCGTAAGCTATCGTTTTGATACCTCGGCTCTATACTTCACGATACCATCAGCTTTTATTTCACGAGACACCGTACACCTGCCAAACACCCTCCCCCCCCAACATATGTTTTTTACGACTACAAATAACATTTTTAAAGGAAAACCTTGCGAAATGTAACAAATTCTTGTAATTTTTTATCATCTTTATATATTATATAAGGAAAAAGTATTATCGTTTGCAGACGAAATGGTAATAAATGAACGAAAATACTTTTAAATAACATTTAAATTTTCACATTATGGAAAAAAGAAAAAACAAAACTAGACTGGCGCGTGCAGCAATGACACTGCTATTCGCCTTGCTCGCCACCGTAGGTGCGTGGGCAGAAACAGTGACCTTTGATTTTGAAGATAATCAGATACCGGGTGACTGGACCAACGATGATAATTACCCATGGGTGGTTGTCAGTGAATCTCAAGGTAACGGACACACTGGCACTTACTGTATTAAAAGCGGTAATTCAGGCGAAAGCAGTTCAGAGTCATCTATAGAAGCAACTTTCACCTTTGTCGGTGATGGTTCTATTAGTTTCCTTGGTGGTTGTTGGGGTGAGGGCTCCTCTACATTATATGATAAATGCATATTCTATATTGATGGTGTAGAAAAGTTCTCTTTTGGTGCCCGTGATACGTGGGAAACCTACTCTTTTGAGGTAGAAGCAGGCGAGCACACCTTCAAATGGTCGTTCACCAAGGACAGTAGTGTGAATGGCACTGGTGATGCTTTCTTTATTGATGACGTAGTTGTAGATTTAGGTTCGGTTTCCGCTTGCTCTAAGCCTACAGGCTTATCCGTTGAACTCACTCCGGGCAACGGGACCGTCGCTTCCCTTAGCTGGACAGAGAATGGTTCTGCCACAGCTTGGCAAATATGTTTGAACGACGATGAAACAAATCTAATAGATGCCACTTCAAATCCTTATACTTTAGAAAATCTTACACCAGAACAGATTTATACGGCCAAGGTTCGTGCCTGTTGTGATGCTGAGAATCAGAGTTCATGGAGTAATGTTGTGACCTTCACTCCTACCAATGCCTATACATTTACAGTAAATGATGGTACCGCTACCAATGAATATGTTCCGTTCTATGGTTATTATGCAGATACTGGAACAAAAGGCCAGTTTATCATTCCTGCCTCGACACTTCAGAACATTGCATACGGAACCATCAACAAGCTGACCTTCTACGTCAACAATAGCACTTCAAATACTACGTTCACTAGTAGTAATAGTGGTATATCTTCTATATTTGAGGTTTACATGGGTGAAGTGGACAACACCACCTTCGATGGTAACACGCTTAACGAATGGACATCCCTCGAAAAGGTGATGAATGCAGCTAACCTTGAAGTCAAAGACCACATGATGGTTGTTACATTGGACACTCCTTACCAATATATGGGAGGTAACCTCCTGATTGGTTTCAACGAGACCACTAGTGGTGGTTATGCTCATACATATTGGTATGGTGTTACTGCTAATGGTGCTTCTTTGGGCGGCTATGGTGACAACTTCAGCCAAAAGAACTTCTTGCCAAAGACTACGTTTGATTATACTCCAGGTGAGGCCCCCACTTGCCCGAAGCCAACGAATCTCACAGCAGGTACTCCAGATGCACATAGTGTAGAACTGAGCTGGACAGAGAAAGGAGAGGCTGACCAATGGCAGATTTGCATCATTGGCGATGAGAGCAACCTGATAGCTGTTAATGAGAATCCTTTCACTTTGACAAATCTTGACCCTGAGACCGCCTATAGTGTAAAGGTTCGTGCTTATTGTAGTGCTGAAGATCAAAGCAGCTGGTCGAATGTCGTGACCTTCACAACAGCCCCCACTTGCCCAAAGCCTACCAATCTCACAGCAGGTACTCCAGATGCACATAGTGTAGAACTGAGTTGGACAGAAAATGGCGAGGCTACACAGTGGCAGATTTGCATCAATGGCGAAGAGAGCAACCTGATAGCTGTTAAAGAGAATCCTTTCACTTTGACAAATCTTGACCCTGAGACCGCCTATAGTGTAAAGGTTCGTGCCTATTGTAGTGCTGAGGACCAAAGCAGCTGGTCTGATGCAGTAACCTTTACAACAGCCCCCACTTGCCCAAAGCCTACCAATCTCGTTGCTGGCAGTATTGGTGCCCACAGCGCAGTGCTGAGCTGGACAGAGAAAGGAGAGGCTGACCAATGGCAGATTTGCATCAATGGCGAAGAGAGCAACCTGATAGCTGTTAATGAGAATCCTTTCACTTTGACAAATCTTGACCCTGAGACCGCCTATAGTGTAAAGGTTCGTGCCTATTGTAGTGCTGAGGACCAAAGCAGCTGGTCTGATGTCGTGACCTTCACAACAGGAATTGCTAATCCCGCTCCTACTGACGTTCTTGCAGATAATGTCACAAGCACATCAGCAGACATCAGCTGGACGGGTAATGCCGATGTCACCAGCTACAACCTGCGCTACAGAACAGCAAGAGGATTCAACTACGGCTTCGAAACGGCTGAGCCTTGGGCTATTGATGAGTTTGATCCCTGCACCACTTACGATGGTGACAATCTTCCTACATACGGAATCGATGGCTATAGTTTGCCTAATGCGAACTATGTTGGTTCTGTCATAGCTTTCTCCGACAACAATGAATGGGAGGCCCATAGCGGCAATACCATGGGCGCATTCATGGATGCTATTCCTGATGACGACGCAGGTATAACAGCTAACGATGACTATTTCATCACTCCCGAACTCGTCATTGCAAGTGGAGACCATTTCATCTTCTGGGCAAAATCAGTTACTAGCAACTATGGCCTTGAGCGTATTAAAGTCGGTATCTATGGCGGAGATGGTACTATCAGCACCTACCTCGCCGGAAGTGCAACTGATTACGTCGAAGTGCCTGTCGATTGGACGAAATATGATTATGATTTGTCTGCATACAATGGACAAACTATCCAGTTAGCCATTAACTGCGTGTCTGAAGACGCATTCGCCCTTCTCTTCGACGACACCTTTGTGGGTAATCCTAATGATGATACTTGGGATGTAACTCTCACGAATGTGACTTCACCTAATGAACTCACAGGATTGACTCCTTCTACTGATTATGAGGCACAGGTTCAAGCCGTGTATGCAGATGGATCAAGCCAGTGGGTAGGAACCAGCTTCACCACAGACGTGGAATTTGCTGCTCCTGAGAACTTGGAGATGACAGATATTAGTACCACAACAGCAACTGTCAGCTGGACTGCTCCTTCTGCTACAGTAACGGGCTATGTTTACCAGTACAAGAAGGCTTCTGCTGAAGAGTGGAGCACCGAAGCCACCATTACGGAATCATCGGTTGAACTCAGCGGACTGGATGACGCAACATCTTATAATTTCCGCGTGAAGGCAGTTTATGATGGAGGTTCCAGTACGTTTGCAAAAATCAACTTTACTACTGATTGCCTACCAAAGGATTTGCCTTACAGCTATGCCTTTGAGGACGCTAATGACCTGCACTGCTGGAGCATGTTAAGCGCAAACTCAAACAATTCATTAGGCATTATCGATGCTGAAGCGAATAATATTGATGCTCACGAAGGAACTCATTGTTTCTTGTTCTCATCTTATAACTCAGCCGACAGCTATGACCAATATCTTATCTCTCCAACGTTAAATACTACTTCACCCGTGGCTGTGGAGTTCTATTATAGAATTTACGGTAACAGTGAATCAGTTGAGACTTTTGTGGTAGGATACTCTACAACTACTGCTGATCCTGATGAATTCACGTGGGGTGAGGAGATTTCCACAAACACAATGGAGTGGACGCCTTATACGCATGTATTCCCTGCTGGAACGAAGTATGTGGCTATTTACTATTATTCTAATTATCAGTTTTACTTGTTGGTTGATGACTTTAGCATCACGGAGGCTGAATCAACAAACATCCTCTTCGCCAAGGCTGGTTACGCTACATATTACAATAGTCAAAAAGACGTTATGCTGCCTGCAGGCATGAAGGCTCACGTAGTTACCGATGGTAGCACCAACCTGACATACGCCGAAGTTGCAAACGGCGACACGGATGGTGGAAATGTGGTACCTGCCGGTACAGCTGTGCTGTTACAGGTAGAACCTTCTACTGAAGATCAGACTCTCCCCGTCTATCTCGTCACACCGAGTGCTGCTGCCTACGAAGACACGAACCTCTTGTTTGGTAGCGATGATGCCACAGAGACTATTGGCGGTGCGAAGTACTACAAACTGACCTACAGCAACGACAATGCCAACTTCGGCTGGTACTGGGGTGCTGCTAATGGTGCTGCATTTACATCGCCTGCCCACAAGGCTTGGCTGGCATTGCCCGCTTCTTCTGCTCCGTTCCTCGGACTGCCCGGCTGGGAGGATACCACAGGTATTGCTCCTGTCGGCGTTGACTCAGAAAACGGCGAGTGGTACACGCTCCAAGGTCTGAAGATTGGCAAGAAGCCGACGACCAAGGGTGTCTATATCCATAATGGACGCAAGGTCGTGATAAAGTAAGCCCCACCAAACCTCCCCGAAAGGGGAGGCTTACCTACGGAGTTCGAGAATAAAGATTCGAGTATAAAGACCCTAATAAACAAGATAGGATTTATGAAAAAAGAATATAAGAAGCCCTCAGCTGAGGTAGTGAAGATTGAACAGACGCTGCTGCTGCCTGCCAGCGTGTATGATGAGCAGAGCTCAAATTCCAGCTATGCTCCCCGTATGGGTCGTGGCAAAAACGGCCTTGACGAGGATGAAGAGCTGGACGAAGAAGAAGACTGGTAAGAAGTTTTTTTGTTTTTGTATCATAAATAATTGAGGGAACTCACGGGCTACGTGCCAGTGGGTTCCCTTTAATAATCTCTTATACTTTAAAACAAAAATAGAATGTAAAAATAGTGTTATCAGTACTTGAAGGACGAGCCGCCAAGAAATTCGCGGAGCAGGCTGGTGGGCGGTATGTCGTCTTCGGGGATGGGCTTGATGTAACCGAGGAACTTCCGCAGTCGGTAGGCTTCTGCGTATTCCTCGCAGTTCTCGGGTACCAGTTCGAGCAGGGGTTCTGCCTGTGTCTTGATGACGGCGAGTTCAAAAAGCATGGCTGAGTTGAACATAGCGTCGGCATTCTCCTGATAGGGGAAGATCCAGCGGTTCTCACCACGACGCACAGAAGGCCAGCGGCGGATGGTTTCCCGAGCGGAGACACCACGATACTTGTTGTCGCGGATGATGCGGCGCAGCAGTCGGTTGTCGGTGGTGGGAATGTAGTTGTGGTTGTCCAGCAGGATGGTGGTCAGTGCCGAGGCATAGACACGGAAGATCTGCTCCTCGGGAATATGCTCCGTCAGTTCCGGGTTCAGGGCGTGAATGCCCTCCACCACCAGCACCTCGTTGCCCTTCAACTGCAGTTTTTTCCCGCTCGGCTCACTCTTTCCCTGCTGGAAGTTATAGCGGGGCAGTTCCACCTCGTCACCCCTGAAGAGGGCGTTCATCTGCTCGTTCAGCAGGGGGATGTCCAGCGCGTGAAGGTGCTCAAAGTCATAGTCGCCAGTGGCATCACGCGGGGTCTTATCACGGTCCAGGAAGTAGTTGTCGAGCGAGATTTCCACAGGCTTCAGTCCGCTGACGGCCAGCTGAACGGAGAGACGCTTGCAGGTGGTGGTCTTTCCGCTGCTTGACGGTCCGGCAATAAGCACCAGTTTGACACCCTTGCGGCGGGCTATCTCGTCGGCTATCTGAGCTATCTTTTTCTCTTGCAGCGCCTCGCTGATTTGTATGAGCTTGCTGGAGTCACCATTCACGATGGCCTCGTTCAGGTCGCCTACGGTGCGCAGTCCCAGGATGTCCTGCCACTGGTGATGCTCCTTGAAGATGCTGAACATCTTGTCCTGATGGGTCATCTCACCCAGTTCGTCAGGATGTTCCGGCGAGGGAATGCGCAGCAGCAGCCCGTCGTAGTATTTCTCCAGCCCGAACAGATACAGCTGTGACGTGTTAGTAAGCAGCGAGCCGTAGTAATAATCAACGTAGCCGTCGATGTCATAATAGGTCGTATAGAGACGCCCGTCACTCTGCAGCAGCTTTACCTTAGACTTCTGCTGCAGCGAGTCGAACAGGCGGATGGCCTCTTCGGTGGTCGTCTCATGTCGGTGTATGGGCAGCGCAGCGTCAATGATTTCCTGCATGCGCCGACGTATGGCCCCCACATCTTCCAGGGTAACGGGGCGCCCGATGCTTAAATCGACGTAATAGCCGTTAGAGACGGGAATGTCAATAGCAACCTTGCAGTTGTCGAAGAGGTCATGCACGGCCTTGACGAGCACAAAGAAAAGGGAGCGCGAATAAGTTCGCTGCCCACTCGACGACGTGACATCAAGGAATTCCACCTCCTTCTGTTTATACACTCTGTAGTGCATTCCCTCCACTTTATTATTCACCTTCGCACTCACGGGTCCGAATTTCATTTCGAGCCCAGAAAGCGAAAAAATTTCAGAAAGTGTCGTTCCGATGCTGACGTTTAAAGTTTTTTTATTATTTTTGCAACGGATTTCAACAGTTTGTTCCATAAGCGTAGTTTTTAATAGCTCCGCAAAGGTAAGAAAAAAAAGAGTATTAAACATTAAAGATTATATATTTTATGTCAATTTGGTTTTTTTTTAAACTTCTGGGCTCACTGGCTCTGCTGATGTTCGGAATGAAGTCAATGAGTGACGCGCTGCAGAAGATGGCCGGTCCACAGTTGCGACATGTCCTGGGTGCCATGACCACCAACCGTTTCACCGGCATGCTGACAGGTACCCTTGTCACTGCCTCAGTACAGTCGTCAACGGCCACCACGGTCATGACGGTATCGTTTGTTAATGCTGGCCTGCTGACCTTGGCACAGGCCATTTCGGTCATCATGGGTGCCAACATCGGCACCACACTCACGGCATGGATTATGTCGGCGGGTATGTCGTTTGATGTCAGCATCATCAGCTATGTAGGGTTCTTCGTTGGCATCATTCTTATCTACATGAAGAAACACCGCTACATCGGAGATTTCCTCTTCGGCTTAGGACTGCTGCTGTTAGGTCTCACCACACTCCGACTCACCGGCAACGAGATGGACTTGGGCCACAACGAGGCACTGCTCAGCTTCTTCAGCTCTTTCGACCCTCAATCGTTCCTCACCACGCTGCTGTTCCTGCTCTTGGGCGGCGTACTCACCTTCTGCGTACAGTCGTCGGCAGCCGTCATGGCCATCACCATGATTTTGTGTAGCAGCGGTGCACTTCCCATTTACCAGGGTATAGCACTGGTGCTGGGCGAGAACATTGGCACCACCGTTACATCAAACCTTGCTGCCCTGTCGGCCAACACACAGGCACGCCGGGCTGCCCTGGCCCACATGTTCTTCAACGTGTTTGGCGTGCTGTGGATTCTCGTGGTGTTCCAGCCTTTTATCAGAATGGTGTGCGGATGGGTTGGCTACGACGTCGATATGGCAAAAGACGCTGTCAGTCCCGATGCCTTCTTAGCCAACGCAGCCAAGCTGTCTTTCGTGCTGGCTGCCTTCCATACCACGTTCAACGTCATTAATGCCGGCATCCTCATCTGGTTTATTCCCCAGATAGAACGGTTCGTCTGCTGGGTTATCAAGCCCAAGAAGGCCGACGAGGAAGAAGACTTCCGCCTACACTTCATTACGGCTGGCTTCATGAAGACGCCTGAGCTCTCGGTGCTGGAAGCCCAGAAGGAGATTCAGTCATTCTCGGAACGCATGCAGCGCATGTTCGGAATGGTACAGGAACTGCTGAACATCGGCAAGTCAGACAAATCTGGCAAGTCAGACAAGTCAGACAAGTCAGAGCAGGAGTTCAACAAGCTCTATACCCGCATTGAGAAGTATGAAGGCATCTCCGACAACATGGAGTTAGAGATAGCCAAGTACCTTGAACAGGTCAGCGATGCCCACCTCAGCGACGAGACGAAGGGCAAGATACGTGCCATGCTGCGTGAAATCAGTGAGTTGGAGTCAATTGGCGATGCCTGCTACAACATGGCCCGCACCATCAGCCGCAAATACACGCAGAAGCAAGACCACTTCATTGAGCAGCAGTACAGCCATCTGCACCAGATGATGGGCCTCACCGAGGATGCGCTGACGCAGATGAACCAGCTGATGAGTGGTCGCAAGGAGTCGTACGACGTGAACCGTACCTTCAATATTGAGAACGAAATCAACAACTTCCGCAATCAGCTGAAGGCTCAGAACATCGTCGATATCAACAACCATGCCTACACCTACGCTGAGGGTACCGTTTATATGGACCTCATCAACGAGTGTGAAAAGCTGGGCGACTATGTGGTCAACGTTGTGGAGGCACGTATGGGAAGCCGCCAGAAAGACGCTTGAATATTTTTTTACACTGACATAAAAAAAGTATGGTGCAAAGTTACGTAAATAGAAATATTTTGCGTAATTTTGCACCATAAATAATAATTAACAAAACGTTTTGATATGTTACAAAAGAGATTAACCTTCCTCCTGACTATGATGCTGAGCTGCACGCTGAGCATTTTGGCACAGGTGACCACCGCGACCTTAACAGGTCAGGTAACGGAAGCCGTAACCGGTGAAACCATCATTGGCGCTTCCATTCAGGCAGTTCACGAGCCGTCAGGCACCCGCTATGCTGCCATTACAAACATCGACGGACGCTTTACTATTCAAGGTATGCGTACAGGAGGTCCATACACGGTTACTGTGACCTACATCGGTTACCAGACCAAGCAACTCACCGAGATTGAGCTTCAGTTAGGTGAGGCCTACGAACTCAGCGTATGGCTGCAGGAGGAGACCAGCGACATACCAGAAGTGGTGGTCATTGGACGTGCCTCCAAGTTTGCCGCAGAGAAGACTGGCGCTTCTACCAACGTCAACAACTCCACCATTATGGAGCTGCCCACCATCAGCCGTTCTATTACCGACATCGCACGGCTCTCGCCGTACGCTAACGGCATGGGCTTCGCCGGAGGTGACGGACGCTCGTCAAACTTCACCTTAGACGGTGCCAACCTGAACAACAACTTTGGTCTGTCATCGAACCTGCCTGGCGGCGGCACACCCGTCTCTATGGATGCTATTGAAGAGGTGCAGCTTGTCGTGGCTCCCTTCGATGTCCGTCAGACAAACTTCATCGGTGGTGGTATCAACGCTATTACCAAGTCGGGTACCAACACTTTCAAAGGAACCGCCTACATTTACTATAACAACGAGAACATGCGCGGCAACCGCATCAACAATCAAGAGCTGGCAGCCCGCGAACGCGACCGTCTCACCACTTACGGTGTCACACTGGGCGGACCGATTATCAAGGACAAGCTTTTCTTCTTCTTCAACTACGAGGGGTCAAAGTCTCCGAAGGAAGTGAACCGCTGGCGCGGCTCTGAAGACGGTGTTGGCAACAACCAGCAGTACATCTCACGCACGAAACTATCTGACCTGGAGCGAACCCGTCAGTATCTTATCAGCAAGTATGGCTACGACCCGGGAGCTTATGACAGCTTCCCTGCCGACATTACGAACAACAAGTTCCTGGGACGTTTGGACTGGAACATCACTCAGGCACACCACTTGGCCGTGCGTTTCAACCACACCATCCACAAGACGTGGAACAATCCCAATGGTTCTTCGGCCGATGTGGGCTACCGCTTGAACGGAACCTACCGCATGGGCGAGCAGTCTATGGCCTTCTCTAACTCCATGTACTCCATGGAGAACAAGGTTACCACCATTTCTGCCGACCTGAACAGCCGCTTCAGCGAGAAATTCTCTAACCAGTTGCTCTTCACTTATTCTGACATTCAGGATGTGCGCGGCAGCAACTCATCGGCATTCCCATTCGTCGATATTATGTACGACTACGATGCCCAGGCACAGAAACAGACGCTGGAACCCTACATGTCGTTCGGCTATGAGCTCTTCACCTGGAACAATAAGGTGCAGGACAAGGTAACCACCATTACTGACAACCTGACCTACTATGCCGGTGCCCATAAAGTTACAGCAGGTATTAACTACGAACACCAGCTGGCCCTGAATAACTACCAGCGTGGCGGTACCGGATACTACCGTTATCGCACGCTCGACGAGTTCCTTAATGGTGCTGCACCAGAGTCAGTGGCTCTGCAGTATGGCTACAACGGCAACTCGGAGCCAGGCTCCAGAGTAACCTTTAACCAGTGGGGACTCTACCTGCAGGACGAGTGGAACGTGGTGAAGAACTTCAAGCTGACCTACGGCGTACGCTTCGACGACCTGATGTTCAACAACAACGACATTATGCGCAACAACGCCATCTACGGCCTCGACTTCAACGGACGCCACATCGATACCGGTTCTTGGCCAAAGAACAACATCCAGATTTCACCGCGACTCGGTTTCTCGTGGGATGTCTTCGGCGACCACTCCCTGAAGGTTCGCGGAGGTACCGGCTTCTTTGCCGGACGCATTCCTTTGGTGTTCTTCACCAACATGCCCCAGAACTCGGGTATGATTCAGAACCTCGCCACCGCCACTACCACTTATTCTAACGGTGTAGTAAAGACCGTTGACCCGCGTCTGGCTAACTTCGCCGGAGGACTGGTCACAGATGTTGACCAAATCCGTGAGCTGTTAGGAGCACCTGTCTCTATTACGCCTGACCAGGGCATCGTATCGGGTGACATCGCCGGTGTTGACCATAACTTCAAGATGCCACAGGACTGGAAGACCAGCATCGCCATCGACTATCAGCTTCCCGTCAACTTCCCGCTGACTATTACGGGTGAGTTCACTTACTCACGTCACATCATGGACATCATGTTAGAGAACTACAACATCAAGTCCATCGACAACACGTGGAGCCGCCTGTCGGGTGCTGACAACCGCGTCATCTATCCTTCTGACTATAAGTACAACCCCACTTATACCGATGCAGCCGGCAACACCAAGCAGTTTACAGGCATGGCAGCCGTTCTTACCAACACCCACCGTGGTTACGGCTGGACGGCTAACCTCACGGTGAATGCCAACCCCATTAAGGACCTGCACATCATGGCTGCCTACACGCACACCGTCAACAAGCGCGTCAGCGGCATGCCCGGCTCCAACGCTTCATCAGCATGGACCAGCCTCTACACGGTTGACGGACCTAACTTCCCCAGCGTACAGAACGTGCCAAGCGTTATTCCCGACCGTTTTATTGCCAACATCAGCTACAAGTACTGCAAGGAGCACTTCTCGCTCTTCTGGCAGGCTTACCGTCCAGGCGGTTATAGCTTCTACTACGGCTCGGACCTGAATGGCGACAACAACAACTACGACCTGATGTACATTCCGCGTGACGACAGCGAAATACGCTTTGCCAGCGATGACGACCGTGTTGCCTTCTGGCAGTTTGTAGAGCAGGACGACTATCTGCGCAACCATAAGGGCGAATATGCCGAGGCTTACAGCGCATACGCTCCTTGGGTGCATAAGATTGACTTCCGCTGGGCTCACGACTTCGACCTGAAGATTGGTAACACCACGCACCGCCTGCAGATTTCCGCTGACGTGCAGAACATCTTGAACATCTTCAACTCAAAGTTCGGTGTTGAGAAGGTAATGACCAACAACTCCTGTAACGCAGGAAAGATTCTCAGTCTGAAGGAGATCAAGGATGGTGTACCCGTCTTCAAGACAAACGTGCCCATGGGTGCAAGCACTTATGAGTACAGCAACAGCAACGGTCAGTGCTGGCGCCTGCAGGTAGGCGTGAAGTACTACTTTAACTAATCTACGGCAGTACATATATAATAATGTACGCGCGAGACATGAAGTCTTGTTGAGGACACATTTATGGCACTTTACGACATACGCCCTCTACAATTGAGAATCCTGGAAATACTCCGTGCAGTGGATAAGACCTGCACGGAGCATCATCTGCATTACTACCTGTGGGCAGGGAGCATGATAGGAGCCATTCGCCACAAGGGCTTTATTCCTTGGGACGACGACCTGGACATAGCCATGCCGAGACCTGACTACGAACGGCTCATTACCCACCAGAAGGAGTGGCTGCCCCAACCGTTTGAAATGGTGTGCGGCGAGAACGACAGTGTCTATCCGCTGCCCTTTGCCAAGATTCAGGACAGCAGCACCACACTCATCGAGCGCATGCACCTGAAGTACCTGGGGGGCATCTACATAGACGTATTCCCCATCGACGGCACTCCAGAAGGATGGCTGAGAAGAAAGTGCCACTTCGGCCGATACCAGTACTATAAGCGCGTACTCTATCTGCTATTCCGCGACCCCTATAAGCACGGCCACGGACCTAGTTCATGGATTCCGTTGCTTTGCCGGAAAATGTACTCGCTGGACGAGGTGCAGCGCAAGATTCGCCACATACTGACGAAGTACCCGTATGAGACGAGTACGCTGGTGGCTGACTACGACGACGGCTCACGAGGAGCAATGCCCAAGTCGGTGCTGGGCACTCCAACACCCTATCCTTTTGAGGACATGGAGGCACTGGGTCCTGAGCAGTATGACACCTATCTGAAGAACAAATACGGTGACTACATGACCATACCTGACGGCGACCACCAGCGACAGCACAATTTCCACCTGCTGGACCTGGGGCATCCTTACAAACAATACAAAGCTGAAAAGGAAAGCTTATGAAGATTCTCTACTACATAGTTCTGACGGTTTGGTACCTGCTCTCACTACTGCCCCTGAGACTGCTCTACGTGCTGAGCGACTGTCTCTTTGTGCTGATATACTACGTCATCGGTTATCGGAAGAAGGTGGTGCGTGAGAACCTTGCCAGCTCGTTCCCCGAGAAGTCAGCCGAAGAGCTGCGTAAGGTGGAACGAGGCTTCTATCACTTCTTCTGCGACTATTTGGTGGAGTCGCTAAAAATGATGACCATCAGTAGCGAACAGCAGAAGAAGAGGATGCAGTTCGAGGGAGTAGAGTTGATTGAGCAATGCGTAAAGGAGGGGCAGTCGGTAGCTATGTACCTGGGGCATTACTGCAACTGGGAGTGGGTATCATCCTTCCCCCTGTGGCTGACCGAGAAGGTGCAATGCGGACAAATTTATCACCCCATAGAGAATAAGGACTTCGACAGGCTGTTCCTGCGTTCGCGCCAGCGACAAGGAGCACTATGCATTCCCATGCAGGACACGCTGCGCAAGATTCTGGAGTTCCGCAGGGCTGGGCAACCCATCGTTGTGGGTTACATAGCCGACCAGAAGCCGCATTGGGTGAACATTCACCACTGGGTAGATTTTCTGCATCACGACACACCGGTGCTGACGGGAACGGAGCGCATAGTGAGAAAAGTGAACCATGCTGTGGTCTATTTAGACATGCAGCGCGTGCGCCGTGGCTATTATAAAGGCGTATTGCACCTCATCACGCGCGAGCCAGGCAAACTGGCTGAGTTTGAGCTTACCGATATTTATTACCGTTATCTGGAAGCGTCTATCCGCCGTGCCCCAGAGTTCTGGCTTTGGAGCCATAAGCGTTGGGCCCGCACCCGCCAGGAATTTAATGAGCGCTTCGAGGTGGTTGACGGAAAAGTCATAGCGAAGCACGTTGAAGGTTGAGCGCTTTACTCAACACTCAACCCTTAACCCTCAACTTATTATTCTTCATTCGGGTCATGTACTGTTGTATAATGGCTTTCAACTCTCGCTCCATTCCGATGGTTGATGGATGCTGTCCCACCAGATTATGCTGCATGAGCGAGTCGCTAAGGGCATAGAAGCCGACAGTGCGCTGCCCGTCGAACTGTAGCACATGCCCATTCTTCACATACTGGTAGATGCCGTTGAGGTAGTTGACGGCCCACGTTTCTTCGGCAGGTGTGTTGAGCACGTCAATGCCAAAACCGAAATAGGGCTTCTGGTAGCCAAGCAGTCCCAAGACAGTAGGCAGGATGTCAATTTGCTGGGCAATCTTGTCCTGCATTTCACCTGTAGGCTGACTGGGGTCATAAATAATAATAGGAGAACAGAAGCCGCCCAAATCCGTCTGATATTCGGCATGGTCGCTCATGTTGGTGTGGTCGTTGGTCAGTACGAAGATAGTGTTCTGGAACCACGGCTGTCGGCTGGCCGTCTGGAAGAAGCGTCCAATGGCCATGTCGGTATAGCGTATGCACTTCTGTATGGCAATATGCTCTTCAGGGAACTGCTGCCGGTACTTATCCGGAATGACAAACGGGTGATGGCTTGAGGCGGTGAAGATGGCCGTCATGAAGGGCTGGTGCAGATGGCTCATCTCTTCGGCATAGTACTGCATGAAGGGCTCGTCCCAAATAGCCCAGGTGCCGTCGAAATCATTGTTACCACGCGCTGCCTCGTACTCAGTCCTTCCGTAATAGTGCTGAAAACCGGTCTTCTGTGCAAAGGCCTGAAACCCCATGCTGCCGTTCTGTGCCCCGTGGAAGAAAGCAGTCTCGTAGCCTTCAGCCCTTAGTATGCCTGCCAGTCCTGTAAAGTCGTTCATAGAGGCTGGAGTAAGAATGAACGGCTCCACGAACATGGGTATGCTCGACAGAATGCTTGGCATACCGTCAATGCTTTTCCTGCCGTTGCAGAAACTATAACGGAAAGTAGTGCTCATGGCAATAAGAGAGTCAACGCAAGGGGTGTAGCCCTTATACTTTCCGCCTTCAAGGTCTTTATTGAGTGCTCCGATGTATTCACGTCCGAAACTTTCGACAATAAGAATGACGACGTTTTTAGGTGTTGGGTGATGGGTGTTGGGTGATGGGTGATGGGTGTTGGGTGATGGGTGATGGGTGGTGGGGGTTGGGTGATGAATAGGAGTATAGACTGCTTCAAGCTCGGCCTTCGTACCGAAGTAGCGGGGCACGGTAAAGACATCCTTACCGATGGTACGAATGAGCGCAAACGGGGTGTTAAGCACCAACGCGGCATCAGCTGGCCGCGCAGCATACTGGTTGGCATTAGAGATGGTGATTGGGCGTACAGCAGTCGTAAAACCGCCACGCATACCCGCTACGCAAAGGGGGGCCAGCAGCAGTAGCGAAAGCAGACAAGCCACGTCGTAATGCCACCACGGATACAGTTTCCTGTAGTGCAGCTTAGGCATGGCGTAACACTTCCACATCAGGAAAACCACGACAGCAAAGAGCAGCACCAGATACCAATGGCGAAGAAACTCTGTAGCCAGAATGCCCAAGAGGTTGCCCTCGTTGGAGAACTCGCTGAACACGGTGGTGGTGGTGCGCCGCATGGTGTATTGGAAATAGACAGAGTCCATCAGGTTAATAGCCAGCGCTACGGCATTGACCACCACAAACAGCCACTTACAGCAACGCTGATAGGCAGGACGTTCTTTCCAATGCAGGGGGAAGAGCATGAGCACGATGTAGAGCACGTTGGTATAGAGAATGGCAGACGTGTCGAACAGCAGTCCGCCACGGAAGACATCAGCCGTGAAATTCAGATAGCTGGTATTCTCTAAATAGTACTCTACTCTTGCCGTCTGGTAGATGATGTAAACCAGCAACAGGTTCCAGACGACAGACAATAATGGGGCGAAATGATTACTCAGAAGTTTTCTCATCGTTCATTCAAATCTTTTGATGCCGCCTGCAGTATAGCCTTGGCCCGCTGTATGAGCAGCTGGTCGTTGCCCCCCTTGCTGGCCACCACACGGTTGCTGATGAAGTCATAGTTCACGAAGCTCGTACTGTCGTACATAGAGAAGCCGTCATCGTAGGTGTTGATGGCAAAGGGCTGGGTATAGCTGCTGCTCAAGACGTCGCGGCTAAAGGTATAGTCATCATGCCGTATGCCTAACTGCCCGAGCAAGGTGGCAGGCAGGTCGGTCTGGTTACATACCGCCTCTATGCGTCGCGGCTCTTTCACAACACCGCCCACCCAAATCATGGGTATATGGTTCTTCAGCGGATAACGCTCGTCAATATGCTTGTAGGTGATGCCGTGGTCAGGCAGCAGAATGACCAACGTGTTCTTCCATTGCGGACTCTTCTTCAGCTGACTGATGAATGAGCCGAGACATTGGTCCAGATAGTAAAAGGCATTGAGCACCTCATCGTCGAACTGACGGATGGGCACATCCCACGGCTGGTGGCTCGACAGCGTTGAGAAGCCTATCAAGAAAGGCTGCCGGGCTGTATGCACCAACTGGTAAAGACTGCCAAAGGTGATATCGTCACGCACGCCCCACTTGGCTGACGTCTGCTCGTCAGCGGCGAAGTCTTTCATCCATTTCAGCGTCTCGAAGCCTCCACCCACCAGATAGCTGCGCATATTGGTGAAGTTGATGTCGCCGCCATACAGGTAATGTGTGCTATAGCGACGCTCCGTCTGTAGCGTACGGGCTATGCAGGGCAGCGTGTTCGACTTGGCCGGCATCTTCATGACCGACATGGTAGGAAACGAAGGGTAGCCGCTCCAGGTGCAGACCGTGCCACGGTCAGTACGCCACGTGTTGCCGTAACAGTTGGTGAAGTAGATGCCCTCACGGGCCAGCCGGTTCAGGTTGGGCGTAACATCGGTTCTGCCCCCTATCTCCGTAAATGTGCCTCCACAGCTTTCCAAGAGAATGACAATAATATTGGGCTGCCGGGTGGTAAGCAGCGTATCACTATCGGTACTGTCAGTAGGATACAGCTCACTCACCAGTCGCTGACACTCCTGGTCGTCCATGAAGTGGTAGGTCACGTTGTTGGTGGCCGTTTTCTCAAATGAAGCCACAAAGCTGAACACGGGGTTCACCGCCGAATGATTGAGAAACTGGTTCTGTGAGAAATACACCTGCCCGATGTTCGTGGTCGATTCGCCCAGTCCGCCACGTATGCCGATAACGATGAGCGGAATGCAAAGCAGACAGCCGACGGTACTGAAAACGCGGTGTTTGACGACAGGGAAAGCAGAGAACCGAGGATATCCCCAATAGATGATGGCGGCAGCCAATAAGAAAAGCAGCACACGCAACACCATATAGCCTGTAGATACGCTGGCCATGGCTTCCGTCGGTGAGTCAAGATATTGCAGACATGACGCGTCGAGCTTGAAGCCCCAGAAGGGGTAGAGGCTGGTGTCGGCCACAAAGGCCAGACTCATGGCCACGGCAATAAGTGCGAAGAAAACGGCCAACAGCCAGTAAAACACCTTTGCCGGTTGCCACCAGATGCTCACCATGACCAACAGGAAGGGAACGCAGAACACGTAAAGAGCCGTCGAGCAATCGAGTGAGAAACCGTGGCATACCACCGCCCACACATCGCTCACCGTCAACTCATGACCTTCGCGGCAGGCCAGCATAAAGCACAACTTGGCCACAATGAACACCACCAGCGTCCAAACGTATGCAGTAATCAGGAAACCTAAGCGTTGTCTCATCTGTCAACAGTCTGAATGCTACACTTTCTGCATCTCGTTCAGCTTCTTGTAATAGCCGTTAATAGACAGCAGTTCCTCGTGCGTGCCACGTTCCACAATCTGTCCCTCATGCAACACACAAATCTCGTCAGCATTCTTAATGGTAGAAAGCCGGTGGGCAATGGCAACGGTGGTACGTGTCTTCATCAGCCGTTCCAGCGCGTCCTGCACCAGCCGTTCGCTCTCCGTGTCGAGTGCCGACGTGGCCTCGTCGAGAATCAGAATGGGCGGATTCTTCAGAATGGCACGTGCTATTGAGACACGCTGCCGCTGACCGCCAGAGAGCCGTCCGCCCCGGTCGCCGATGTTGGTGTCGAACTGGTGCTCACTCTGCATGATAAAGTCGTAGGCATTAGCCGTCTTGGCCGCCTGCACCACGTCTTCGTGAGTAGCATTCTCCACCCCGAAGGTAATGTTGTTGGTGAAGGTGTCATTAAACAAGATGGCCTCCTGGTTCACGTTTCCTATGAGCTGTCTGAGGTCGTGAATGCCCAGGTCCTTCACGTTGATGCCGTCAATGAGCACCTCACCTTCCTGCACGTCGTAGTAGCGCGGAATCAGGTCAACCAGGGTCGATTTCCCGCTGCCGCTCTGACCCACAATGGCAATGGTCTTCCCCTTGGGAATAACGAGGTTGATGCCTTTCAGCACCCATTGCTCGCCGTAGCGGAACGAGACGTTACGGAACTCTATCTGGTGCTCAAAAGAGGCGATGTGTTTTGGCTTCTCCGGTTCCTGAATGGTGTTTTCAGCCAGCAGAATCTTGTCGATACGCTCCATGGACGCCAGACCTTTGGGAATGTTGTAGCCCACCTTCGACACCTCCTTCAGCGGATTGATGATGGAGTACAGAATGACCATATAATAGATAAAGGTAGGTCCCGACAGCGTCTGGTTGTTCAGCACCAGCACGCCGCCAAACCACAGCACGACCACAATCATGCAGGTGCCGAGGAACTCACTGAGCGGGTGGCCTAAGTTCTGACGAATGTTCACCCACATAATGTCATGCCGATAGGTGGAATTAATCTTATTGAACTTGTCGCGCATCTTGTCTTCCGCACAGAAGGCCTTGATGATGCGCAGCCCGCCCAGCGTCTCATCCACCACGCTCATGGTGTCACTCCACAATGCCTGCGCCTTTACCGACTGTGCCTTCAGCTTGCGGCCTATCCACCCCATGAACCAGCCAATGAGCGGAATAATGACAATGCTGAACAACGTCAGTTCCCACGAAATGACGATGAGCGTGGTGAAGTAGGAGATGATGAGGATAGGGTTCTTGAACAACAGGTCGAGCGACGACATGATGCTGGTCTCCACCTCCTGCACGTCACCCGTCATGCGGGCAATGATGTCGCCCTTGCGCTCCTCGGTAAAGAAGCCCAGCGGCAGCTGGATAATCTTGTTGTACAGCTGGTTACGCATGTCGCGTACCACGCCCGTCCGGATGGGAACCACCGAGGCTGACGACAGGAAGTAGGCCAGCGTCTTGAGCAGCGTGGCCACAATGAGGAAGAGCCCTATGAAGAGCAGCGTCGTGGTAGAGCCCGCATCGGCTATCATCTCGTTGATGTAGTAGTAGATGTTGTTCACCGCCACGTCCTTCATGCTGCCGTCGCTCCAGTCCATCAGCGTGGTGACGTTGACGCTGTCACCCGTCTTGAACAGAATCTGCAAGATAGGAATCAGGGCTGCAAACGAGAAGATGTTGAGCAGCGCCGAAAGAATGTTGAACACTACCGACCACACGACGTACTTCTTATAGGGAAGCACAAAGCGTCGCAGCACTTGCAGAAATTCCTTCATACGCCGTCCTCCTTCCCCAGCAGCGTTGCACTCGTAGAGCCCGTAATGCGGACACGTACCGTCTCGCCAATGTGGTGCCGCCCCTTGTCGAACACCACCATCTTGTTCTGTTCAGTGCGCCCGCAGAGCTGATCACGGCTGCGCTTCGAGAAACCCTCCACCAGCACGTCGAACACCCTGCCTTCATCGCGGCGGTTGGCTTCGGCCGACAGCTGCGTCTGCAACTGTATGAGCTCGTTCAGCCGACGAATCTTCACCTCCTCGGGCACGTCGTCGGGCAAGTGTTTCGAGGCGTACGTCCCCGGGCGTTCCGAATACTTAAACATGAAGGCCGAGTCGTAGCCCACCTCCCGCATCAGCGAGAGCGACAGCTGGTGGTCTTCCTCCGTTTCCGAGTGGTAGCCCACGAAGATGTCGGTGGAGAGACCGCAGTCAGGAATAATGCGGCGAATGGCCTCCACCCGCTCCATGTACCACTGGCGGGTATATTTGCGGTTCATCAGTTTCAGTATGCGGTCCGACCCGCTCTGCACGGGCAGGTGGATGTGCTTGCAGACGTTAGGCATGTCGGCAATGACGCGCAACGTCTCGTCGCTCATGTCCTTCGGGTGGCTCGTAGTGAAGCGTATGCGCATGTCCGGGGCCTCCTCAGCCACGCGCCTCAGCAGTTCGGGAAACAGGACACACCCACCACCCATCACCCAACACCCACCACTATACGAGTTCACGTTCTGTCCCAGCAGCGTCACCTCCTTGAAGCCGCGGTCGCGCAGGTCGCGCACCTCGGTCAGAATGCTCTCCACGTCACGGCTGCGCTCCCTGCCCCGCGTGTAAGGCACTATGCAGTAGTGGCAGAAGTTGTTACAGCCGCGCATGATGCTGACGAACCCGCCCACCCGGCTGCCGTGCAGCCGCTGCGGCACCACGTCCTTATACGTCTCGGTGGTCGAAAGCTCAATGTTGATGGCCTTATGTCCCGACTCCGCCTGCGCTATCAGGTCTGGCAGACTCAGGTAGGCGTCAGGACCTGCCACGAGGTCACAATGGTGGTTCAGCAGCAGGTCTTCCTTCACGCGCTCTGCCATACAGCCCAGCACGCCGATGATGAGAGGTGTTGGGTGTTGGGTGTTGGGTGTTGGGTGTTGGGTGATGGGTGTTGGGTGATGGGTGTTGGGTGTTGAGCGTTGAGCGCGGAGTTTTGAGAGCATTTCTAAGCGGTTAAATATTTTCTGCTCTGCGTTGTCACGCACAGAGCAGGTGTTCAGCAGCACCGCGTCAGCCTCTTCGAGGCTTTCAGTAGTCTCATAGCCAGCCATTTTCATCACGCTGGCCACCACTTCCGAGTCAGCCACGTTCATCTGGCAACCATACGTCTCAATATACAGCTTTTTCATTATTTTATGATTTGCGGCTGCAAAGTTACAAAAAAAATGTTTAACTTTGCAGCCACTAATGATTTATTAACGTATGAAACTTATAAACAACAAAGAATTTGGTGGTGAGAGACCACTCTTTACTATCTGCGATACCCGTTTGGAGAATATCACCATTACTGACGGTGAAAGCGGTATCAAGCAATGCCAAAACATCGAAGCCAAAGACTGCCGGTTTTATGGAAAATACCCTTGGTGGCACGTTGACGGTGCCCTCATTGAGGACTGCTACTTCGCTGAAGGGTCACGGTCGGCCATCTGGTACACCAACGACCTGGTGATGCGCCGTTGCCGCATTGACGGGCCTAAGTTCTTCCGTGAAATGAGAAACGTGGAGCTGGAGGATGTACGGATATGCGATGCCGACGAGACCTTCTGGAAGGTGGACGGCCTGAAGCTGAAGAACGTCCGGCTGCATGGCGGCACTTATCCCTTTATGTTTTCAAAGAATATTTATGTTGACGGGCTGGAGAGCGATGCCAAGTACGTTTTCCAGTATTGTAAGAATGTGGAAGTCCACCACGCCAAGATTCTCACCAAGGACTCTTTCTGGGAGTGTGAGAACGTCACCGTCTATGACTCTGAGCTCGACGGAGAATACCTGGCATGGCACTCCAAGAACGTGAGGCTGGTCAACTGCCACCTGGCAGGCGAGCAGCTGCTGTGCTACACCCAGAACCTGGTGCTCGAGAACTGCACCTTCGACCGCATGTGTGACCGCGTGTTCGAATACAGTACCGTCGAGGCCGACATCCGCGGACACATTGAGAACATCAAGAACCCCACGTCGGGACACATCGTGGCCGACAGCATTGGCAGCATCACCATCGACGAGAACGTGCGCCAACCGGCAAACTGCATCATAGAGACCAGAAAATGAAATACGACTTCGACCAACCCGTCAACAGACGTGGTACTAATTGCGTAAAATGGGATGAGCACGAGGACGTCATCCCCCTCTGGGTGGCCGACATGGACTTCCGCGTGGCACCTGCCATTCAGAAGGCCGTTGAGCAACGTGCCGCACAGGGCATCTACGGCTACACCTTAGTGCCCGAAGCCTACTACCAGTCAGTCATCAGCTGGTTCCACCGTCGCCATAACTGGGATATCAGACGTGCCGACATGCTCTACACCACGGGCGTGGTACCGGCCGTCAGCTGTGTCATCAAGGCCCTCACCCTTCCCGGCGAGAAAGTGCTCATGCTGACACCTGTCTATAACTGCTTCTTCTCCTCCATACGTAATAACGGCTGCGAAGTACTGGAGTCGGAGCTCGAGGTACGAGGTGCGAGGTGCGAGGCGCGAGGTACGAGGTACGAGGTACGAGGAGCGAGGTACGAGGTGAATTGGCAGGACTTTGAACAGAAGTGTGCCGACGAGAAGACCAGCGTCTTCCTGCTCTGCAACCCCCATAACCCTGTGGGACGCGTATGGACGCGCCCCGAGCTGCAACAGCTGAGCGATATCTGCCATCGGCATGGCGTCACCATCATCAGCGACGAGATACACGGCGAGCTCATCATGCCCGGACAGACGTTTGTACCCATGGGCACCGTGACGGCCGATGCCATCGTCTGTAACTCGCCCAGCAAGTCGTTTAACACCGCAGGCTTGCAGATGGCCAACATCATCTGCCGCGACCCTGCCCTCCGCCGACGCATTGCCCGCGCCATCAATATCAACGAGGTGTGCGACGTCAACCCCTTTGCCCCGCCGTCCGTCATGGCAGCCTACGACGAGAGCGAGGAGTGGCTCGACCAGCTCTGCCTTTACATTCACCACAACTACAAGGCGCTCGTAGCCTTCATGGCCGACCGCCTGCCACAGTTCAGCGTCACGCCCCTTGAGGGCACCTATCTGGCCTGGGTTGACATCAGCACCTTGGGGCTCAGCAGCGATGCCCTGACGGAGCAGTTGCTCCAGCGCGCCCATGTGCAGGTGTCCAGCGGCACGCTCTACGGCGCTGCCGGCGAAGGGTTCATCCGCATCAACCTGGCTTGTCCGCGAGCCCAGCTCATGGAGGGTCTGGAACGAATCAACAACAGCATTAAAAACAAATAAACAGACATGAAAGAAAAAGAACAATTCGAGCTTCCTGAAAACGCGTTCAGAGAGCTGAAGGACGGAGAACAGTACGAACCGGTAATGCCGGCGGGCAGCGTGTTCCCCGAAGTTAACGCATGGACGGTCACGTGGGGCATCATCATGGCCATTGTCTTCTCGGCAGCTGCCGCCTACCTCGGACTGAAGGTCGGACAGGTCTTCGAGGCTGCCATCCCCATAGCCATCATCGCCGTGGGTGTCTCGGCTGCCGCCAAACGTAAGAAGGCCCTGGGCGAGAACGTCATCATACAGAGCATCGGCGCCTGCTCGGGTGCCGTAGTGGCCGGAGCCGTCTTCACCCTGCCTGCCATCTACATTCTTCAAGCCAAGTACAACTTCGACGACGTGGCATTCTACAAGATGTTCCTCGCCTCACTCCTTGGCGGTATTCTGGGCATCCTCTTCCTCATTCCCTTCCGTAAGTACTTCGTCAAGGACATGCACGGCAAGTACCCCTTCCCCGAGGCTACAGCCACCACACAGGTGCTCATGTCGGGCGAAAAGGGCGGCTCACAGGCCAAGCCCCTGCTGCTGGCGGGCTTGGTAGGCGGGCTCTACGACTTTGCCGTCTCTACCTTCGGACTGTGGAACGAGGTGTTCACCTCGCGCATGGTGGCCGGAGGGCAATGGCTGGCCGACAAGGCCAAGCTGGTCTTCTCGCTCAACACGGGTGCTGCCGTCCTGGGACTGGGCTACATCATCGGACTGCGCTACACGCTCATCATCTGCATAGGCTCATTAGCCGTATGGTGGCTGCTCGTGCCGGGCATGTCGCTCCTCTTCGGCAATACCGTTCTCAACACGTGGGACCCCTCCATCACCACTGCCGTCGGCGACATGTCGCCTGAAGAGATTTTCAAGGCTTACGGCAAGAGCATAGGCATTGGCGCCATCGCCATGTCGGGCATCATCGGCATCATCAAGTCGTGGGACATCATCAAGGGCAGCATTTCGCGCATTACGCAAACCACCAAGAGCGCCCAAAGTGACGAGCATGCCCCCCGAACCGACAAGGACCTCAGCTTCCGCTTTATCGGCATAGCCCTGGTGACGGCCGTCGTCTGCACCTTCCTGTTCTTCTGGTTAGGCGTCATGGGCGGCAACATGATGTTTGCCCTCGTAGCCATTCTGCTTACCGTCATCATTTCCTTCCTCTTCACCACCGTAGCAGCCAACGCCATTGCCATCGTAGGGTCTAACCCCGTAAGCGGCATGACGCTCATGACGCTCATTCTGGCCTCGGTGGTCATGGTGGCCGTCGGACTGAACGGCGTGAGCGGCATGATAGCGGCACTCATCATGGGCGGCGTGGTCTGCACAGCCCTCTCAGTGGCCGGTTCGTTCGTTACCGACCTGAAGATTGGCTACTGGCTCGGCACCACACCCCAGAAGCAGGAGTCGTGGAAATTCCTCGGCACACTGGTCTCTGCCGCTACCGTGGTAGGCGTCATGATGGTGCTCAACCAGGCCTACGGGTTTGCCTCAGGCAAGCTGGCAGCTCCCCAGGCCAACGCGATGGCAGCTGTCATTGACCCGCTGATGAACGGCGTGGGAGCACCCTGGCTGCTCTACGCCATCGGGGCCGCCCTGGCCGTGGTGCTGACGCTCTGCAGGGTGCCCGCTCTGCCGTTTGCCCTGGGCATGTTCATACCGTTAGGGCTGAACACGCCGTTGGTCGTCGGCGGACTCATCAACTGGTTTGTCACCACCCGTTCCAAGGACGAGGCCGTCAACAAGGAGCGTGGTGAGAAGGGAAACCTCATTGCCTCGGGCTTCATTGCCGGTGGAGCCCTGATGGGCGTGGTCAGCGCCGTACTCCGCTTCTTCGACGTGAAGTTCGACTTCGAGCCCTGGTGGCAGAACCCGCTCTCCGAATGGCTCTCACTGGGAGCCTACCTGCTGCTCATCTGCTACTTCATTACCGCCACGCGGACAAAGAAATAAGTTTTTGTACTGACCCCGCCCCGCACAATTCCCGAGCAGGGCTGGGGTCAGCATCCTTTGCACTTACAGAGCAAAAAGAGGAGCATGAGAAAACATATTTTATTTGCTTGATAATCAGTGTCTAAATTCACTGTCCGACTCCCGTCTTCTGAACGTTTGACTCCAGTCAAACGATCGTCTGATACCATGTCGGACGATTGTCTGACACCATGTCAAACGATCGTCCGACACCATGTCAAACGATCGTCCGACTCCATGTCGAACACGAGTTTCCCCGGCCCAAACTGTCGGAGAGAACGGTCTAAACTGTCGGAGAGAACGGGCTAAACTGTCGGAGAGAACGGCAATTTCTATTGCCTTTTTCTTGCAGCATTTAGAAGAATTAGCTACCTTTGCATTTGATATGAGGAAGTTTGTCTATATACTTGTTACCGTACTGCTGGTGCTCACGGCCTGCACAGGCAGACGTGACCAGAATATGATGCTGATGAAGAGAGCAGAGCGGCAGATGAAAACTGACGCTCAATCTGCCATGCACATTATTGACTCCATTCCAGATACGATTCTTAGTAAAGGTTTTGTTCCTGAGTATCATAACTCCAGATGTATGCAGGTCTTCCGATATAATAAAGCAGCCATAAGTCTAAAGGAAGGAAAGTGGGGAGATGCAAAGAACTGGCTCCGTTTAATAATAGTACAGGAAGAAAGCACCAATGGAAAGAGACAGGCTATTGATTTTTTTGAAAAACTTGTTTTGCTCATTAACAAGCCAAAAGATGCTGTTAACGAAAAAGACAGCTTAAAGAACTCACTCATTTTACAACTACTTTCCACTGATGGCAGCATTCAGCATACTGCTGCGTATGATTACTCTTCTGCTATCAAAGAGGCTACCATACACAGCCCCATTTATTGGTCAGCGATCATTTTCCTTATCATCTGTTTATCACTATTACTTTTCATACAGCAAAAGGAGAACAAAGCAAAAGCTATTTCCCTATATCAGGACAAAATCACCCAGTTGAACAAAGATGCTGAGCGTATGAAGAATAGTACTTCAGAGAAACTGGGCATAGGAAAACAGTTTTATGAAGCAGTGACGAGCGGTGGTACCATGAAGAACATTTCTATTGAGAACGAACATTGTTTTGTTGACTACTATGCCTTTTTGTTTCCTGAGGAGTATGCTACAATTACCCGTCCCTATAACAATCTTTCATTAAGACACACCACATACCTTATTCTTCTGCAAATGGGTTTTAATGATGCGGACATTAAGACCATTCTGTTTGTAAAATCCAGCACCATCCGTAACTATCGCTTACGGATATCAAAAACAAAAAAGCAGGATATTTAGCGGCCATCTGCTCTGGAAACCAAGACGGCAAGCGTCGCACTTTCAATCTTCCGTGTACTTCCGTAGCAAGGGGAAACGCTCTTGTTTCCAAAGCTTTAAGTCCAAAATAGCATGTGCGACGCTCTCGAAAAATTGCCTTGAAAATATTTGGACACATGACAAAAGCCCCGTATCTTTGCAAAAAAAAAGAAGAGTATGAATTACAAAACTTGCATATCATTTATTAGCATGATGCTATTGGTTTGTAGTATGATTATTATATCATGCAAAAATATGAGTAAAGCGGATTTGACTCATAACACAAATAATGCTACCAGCCATTTAGAAATTGAATCGTCCAAATACTCATTCGGAAAAGTTAGTAGAAGCAAGCAAAAGAAAATCCTATGCCCGTTTACTCTTATAAATACGGGGTCAAAACTTTTAGTTATTCAAAAGATAGATGTTTCATGTAGTTGTGTCTCAATAAAAGCATACCCTAAAGTTATACCTCCAAAAAAGTCAAAAAACCTGTTTGTAGAAATAAATACGGAGAAACAACTCGGTGTTTTCAATAAAGCCATATTTATTAATTCTAATGCTGACAATTCATTAGAGTTGGTGAGAATAAAGGGAGAAATAGAAGAATAATTATTAACTAAAATTTTATCATTATGAAAAAACCTGCTTACGTATTCGTATTGGCTCTTTCTTGTGTGTTAAATAGCTGTACACAAGATGCTGAAGTGGTTTATAGCTGTAATGAAGCTATAAACGAATGGGCAACAGAAAACCTCTCAACGATTCAAGAAATGACAAGAAGTGAATGGCTTAAACTTGATGAGAACAAGAAGCGTGCAGCTTATAGAGGCTTCACACAACAGCAACGCATAAAGTTTTGGCATGATAAGTTGGAAGAACTCAAAGATTTAAATTGGTCAACAGAGGAACTCAACCATATAAATTTAGTAGGTCGGTTTGTAGATAATCATGAGAGTTTTTTCTCAGGTAAGCACTTAACAGATGAGCAGTCTGATGAGCTTTACTTATTCTGCTATTCTTGGATTGAAGCTGGAATTGAGAAATTTGGCTGGACTAAGTCAACAGCACTTTCAATAATTGGTACAGGAAATAAAGTTACAGATAAAAATGGAGGAATAAAATCAGATCCAGGACCATTAATTGATGATAAAAAAGACTGCTATTGTCATGCAGGTAACGTTTTATATACAACATGTATAGGCAATAATGAATCTTGCGAAAAGACCGATTGTATTGTATCATTCGGTGGATGTGGATTCATGTTGACGGAAGAATGTAACGGAGAATGTATTTAATAATGTATTTGATTATGAAAAAGAAAATCACAATCTCATTTTTGTTGTCCCTGTTACTTTTCCTGTTAACTTTCTGGACAGCCGCCTATTCGCTCTATGCAGCATCTATGGCCGAGGCCATGTGCTTCTTTGTTCTCACTTACTTTATACTTGAAAAGTATGCAGAGCCTAAAACGTACGGCACACCATTCGTTATTGCCATCATAATGGGAAGAATCCTTTTAGACATTCCTATCAGGGTAATGGAGTTTCGTGAAACGATATTCTCGTTATTCATACCCATCGTTGTGATGATAAGTATTTTTCTTGCCGCTCTGAATTTCAAGGAGAAAAACAAGATTGTATTAGTTTTGTCTCTCATCATATTGATATTGCTATCTACCATAGGGCAAGCGCAATGGCTTGAAGGTTTCCGCTATGGTAAATAAGGCAAAATAGCTTGGAATAGCCAAAGCCTACGAGATTGAGCTCGTCATGGGCAACTGGCTGTTTTCTGGATGGATTGGCTTGTAAATATTTTGACTCAGTTTAAAAAAATATTAAATAAGTTGCTTTTTGCTGCAAGATTTCTGATGTTGCAATGTTATAAGAGTAGAGAGTTACCAAGATGGGAAATTCGTGCAGGCTTCAAGCCGAAAATGATTAACTGACGTCACAAAAAGTTAGTGAAATTTTGGTCGTCAAAATCCTTGCAGGTTATTGAAATAAGCCGTAAATTTGCAGCGTAAAAAGTTAATATAATAACTAAAAAACTATCGACATGAAAAAGATTTGTTTACTTTGCTTAGTGTTGCTGCCTCTTGTTGCTTTTGCACAGGATGCCTACAAGCCATTCCTGAAGGAGGGCAAGCGTTGGAACTATGAACTGGAGCATGTCAATGTTTGGGAAGACATGCACACAACAGAGAACGTGTCCTTCATCATCGAGGGCGATATGGAGATTGGGGGGAAAACCTACAAGAAGATGTATTACGCCACCTCTGACGAAACCTTCGCTACATTGGAGAACAAGACGTTCTACAGAGCCCTGCGCGAGGAAGGCCGTCAAGTGTATATGTATGACGAGACGCTGGGCGATGTGTTGCTGTTTGACTTCGGCATGCAACCAGGCGAAAGCTATGTAATAGGAGAGTCTTCATGTCTGGAGTTAACGTCGTCACGCCAGATGACTTTCCATGGGCGAGAGCTGACCGTCATGCTGTATCAGCTGAAAGAAGACGCAGGTTCTGAATCCATTGTTGAGTCGGTAGGCTGTAGAAACGGATGGGACATTCTGGAAGAGTTCACTCCCGTAGCAACTGATGGCATTTATGATACGAAGCGCTTCCTGTCGTGCTACGAAGACGGCGGATGCATCTTCACTGCGTCGGACTTCCAACAAATAACTACGGATATCATACAACCCCGTTATTCTGTTGAAGACAAAAATCAGTATGACCTCTTGGGCCGTCCTGTCACGCCACACGACAAGGGCACCATCTACATTCAGAACGGCAAGAAATACGTACGGAAAAATCTTTGAGGATGACGAAAAGAATATCTAAGAAATTTTCTAAATTTCCCCAACACCTACCTCCAAACGTCTGAAATGCCGATGTACACTGGGTTTGGGAGCAGGTAGGTGTTGTCGTAACACCTACCTGACACCTACCTAAGACCTACCTCAACACCTACCAACGAAATGAAGGACAAAAAATAGTAGTCACCATTGTCTGAGAGAAATGCCGCTTCTCTCCAAGAGAAATGCCGTTTCTCTCCAAAAAAAGTGGCACTTCTCCTTACTCAAAGTGCCACTTTGCCGTACTAAAAGTGCCGTTTTCACTACCTAAACATGCCACTTAGCTGGCTAAATGCGCCACTTTCATGGTCTAACCATGCCATTTACGAGCCAATTTGTTACCTCATAAGGTAGGTGTTGAGGTAGGTCTTAGGTAGGTCATAGGTAGGTGTTAGGGCAACACCTACCTCATCTGAAACGCTGTCTATATCGGCCTTTCAGCCAGTTGGAGGTAGGTGTTGTGGGGTAACGATAAATTGATAAATTGGTGTAGTTTGGTGCAAACCACGATACGTAAAAGATAAACCCTTTAACACTTTTTCAGTTGAGTGAAAATATGTTAACGAGGGTTGTTTATCGACCCTCGTTTTCTTGGTCATTATTCTAAAAGCAGCACGCGGCTTGACCAGTTGTTCTTCTTGCCCCAGTCAACGTTATGGGTATAGGGAATCTCCAGGCCGTGGTTCATGAGGAAGGCTCCGCTGAACGTCTTGCCCTCGAACGGCAGGGGCTCCACGTCGATGCGGTTCAGCTCATGCACGCGGTACTGGCGCTGCGGGTCGAGACCTGCCATCTTGATGCGCGGCAGGTGCTCGTTCTGGAACTGCTCGTACTTCCACCAGTAGAAGACGGCCTTGTCCTTCGGCTCCGACACGTACATGAGCGAGGCCACGCCCTTGCCGTCGTAGGGTGAGAGCAGCCGGTAGATGTCGCCAAACTGCACGACGGGGCGTATCTGCTTATACTCGCTGATGGCCTTGCGGCAGAGTGCCTTCTCGTCGTCGGTCATGTTCTTGGGCTGTATCTCCAGCCCCAAGCGTCCCGACATGGCCACGTCGATGCGGAACTTCAGCGAGGTGGTACGGAAGACGGTATGGTTGGGCGTTGCCGAGATGTGGCTGGCCATGGCAATGGCGGGGAAGAAGTAGCTGGTGCCCCACTGCATGAAGATGCGCTGCAGGGCGTCGGTATTGTCGCTGACCCAGAACTCGTCGAAGTAGGGCAGCAGTCCCCAGTTGGCTCGCCCGCCGCCCGAGGCGCAGGCCTGAATGGTGAGCGTGGGGTACTTGGCACGTATGCGCTGGCACACCTTCTCCAGACCGCGATGATAGGCTATGTAGAGGTGGCTCTGGTCGGCCATGGGCAGATACTGCGAGCCGTGGTTCATGACGGGGGCGTTGGCATCCCACTTGATGTAGTCTATCTCGGGATATTTCGTCATGAGGTTGTCAACAATGCCGAACACGAAGTCCTGCACCTTGGGGTTGGCCAGGTCGAGCACCACCTGCGTGCCGCCGCGTCCCAGTGCCGCGTCGCGCTTCGGGGCTTTCAGAATCCAGTCGGGGTGAGCCTCGTAGAGCTCGCTGGTGGTGTTGGCCATTTCGGGCTCTATCCAGATGCCGAACTTAATGCCGTGTTTCTTGGCGTCACGCAGCAGTCCCTCAATGCCTTCGGGCAGCTTGCGGCGGTCAACCACCCAGTCGCCCAACGACGAGTTATCGACGCTACGCGGGTACTTGTCGCCAAACCAGCCGTCGTCCATGACGAAGAGCTCGCCGCCCATGGAGGCAATGTCGGCCATCATCTGGTCCATGCCCTGCTGGTTGATGTCGAAATAGACACCCTCCCAGGAGTTGAGCAGAATCTTCCGTTCGGTGCTGCCGTTGGCCAGCATGTACTTGCGGCCCCAGCGGTGGAAGTTGCGCGACACGCCCGACAGGCCCTGCTTGGAGAAGGTCAGGGCGAGGTGGGGCGTCTGGAAGGTCTCACCCCTCTTCAGGTGGTACTCTGAGTTCTCCTCGTCGATGCCTGCAAAGAAGTAGTGATACTCCGTATCATCGGTCACCACCTTCAGCTTATAGTTGCCCCAGTAGCAGAGGGCAGCACCAATGACGTCGCCCGAGAGCTCCTGCGGACGGCCGTCGAGCGAGAACATCACCTCAGCATGGTCGGTATGCGAGTTGCGGGCACCGTCGCGGTTGACAATCATCTTGATGCCCTGCGTCAGGGGCTCCTGCTCCACACGCCCCTCGTTGGCCCATGAGCCGTAGAGGTGGCTCATCCATACCTCACCGCGCCGGATGGGCAGCACGCCCGACGCAAACTGGGTGAGCGTGACGGTCTGTTTCTCGCCGTTGGTAATCTCGGTCCACGTCTCAATCATATCGACGTCAGCCCGCGTCAGGTAGTTAAGGGTAACGGTAGTGGGGTACTGCGGGTCCTTGAGGGTCAGGACGGTAAGACTGCCCTGCTGACGAACATCGGTCAGGTAGAGCTGTGTTGACATGTTTCCGTCAGCATGGCGCAACGACACGGCAGCAGCCGACTGGGGCCACATGCCGTAAGGAGGATAGGCATCGAAGCGGCCATTGACGGGCATGGGCAGAGCCGACAGCTCGGCGGCACTGAGCTTCTGTCCGAAGTAAACATACTGGGGCTGGTGGCCCTCGTTGGCCTCTATGACGAGCGAGAGGCTGCGGGTCTCAATGACCACTTGTCTGGCCATAGCAAAAAGCGGCATGGCAATCAGAGCGGCAAGAAATAGTTTTTTCATTTAATGTTTTTATGTTTAATATTGATGTTTAATGTCAAAACGGCACTTCTGCCCTCAGCGTAATCTGCTCGCGGGTGACGGGGTGGCAGAAGGTGATGCGATGGGCATGGAGGTAGAGCCGCTCACGGCCGCCGCGGCCGTAGAGGTCGTCACCCAGGATGGGCACGCCCAGACCGTCGGGGTGGGCACAATGAACGCGCAGCTGGTGCGTGCGTCCCGTATGTGGCATCAGCTCTATGCGCGTGATGCCGTCGGAAACAGAGAGCACTTTATAGTCGGTGGTGGCTGGCTTGCCTGTCTCGTAGTCAACAATCTGCCGCGGGCGGTCGAGCGGGTCAGCCCGCAGGGGCAGCTGGATGGTGCCCTCGGCACAACCGACGGTACCCTCGAGGAGCGCCACGTAAGACTTGTGAATGGCACGCTGGGCAAACTGCGACTGCAGCAGCGAATAGGCCTCACGCGTCTTGGCCACAATGAGCAGGCCGCTGGTGCCCATGTCGAGACGGTGAGCCAGGGCCCACTCGTCGCTGTCGGCATAGTGCTGGCGAATGACCGACCAGACGCTGAGGCGTGACTCGCGCCCGGGCACGCTGAGCAGCCCCGTGGGCTTGTTGATGACCATGAGCCACTGGTCTTCGTAAATAATGTCGAGCTTTATCTCCGGCTGGCCTATGGGGAACATCAGCGGGTCTGACTCATGGGGGTTCGGCTCCACCTGCAGCCCCTTGAGCATCCACGTCAGTATGGGCAGGCACTTGCCGCGGCAGGCTGGGTAGAACTGTCCGTCGTGCCGAACCTCACCGGTGGGCGACTTGCCCATCCAGAACTCGGCCATGCAGACGGGGGTGAGGTGCTGCTGGTAAGCATACTGCAGCAGCTTGGGGGCACAGCAGTCGCCCGCGCCGCCTGGCGGGTAGGGAAAACGGCTGCGGACCTTCACGCTGTGGTAGTCGTGCCAAATGTCAATCAGGTTACGTTGCTGTCCCAAAGCGTTCAGCACGTTGTACTGTTGGAACAGCCAGCGTTGCAACTCCTCGGAGGTCTGCCTTCGGTGTTCCTTCAGGTCAATGGCCAGTCGGCTGTCGGAATCGAGCGTTTCGAGCACCGTGTTCATGGCGGTCAGCTGCCGTTCGGTCTGTTTGAAGTGTCCGTCAGGCTGCTGCGCGTCGAACACGGGCGGCACAAACCACGACCAGTCGTTCCTGCCAGCCAGCAAACCCGAATAGGCAGCAAGGAAGAAGAGTTCCTGACTGTCGGCACTGGTCACCACAAGGACACCAAACATCTTTCCGTTTTGTGCATCGCTGAATAATTCGTTATGTGACATGACATAACGGCGTACTTTCTTGGATGCCTCAACACACAGAGGGTGAGGCTCATAGCAGAACGGGTAAGTGAATAACGAAGGGCGTTCTGCCTCACTTTTAAGTGAATGTAGTGTTTTCATTTCTTTAAGATAGTAACCGTTTGGTTGCACAAAATTACGGATTATTTAGGAAAACACCAAAATTTATTTGGCTTTTAATACTTTTTTTGTATCTTTGCAAACAGTTTATTATAAAAAGATGATGATGAAACGACTGAACATCCTGCTGTGCCTGCTGGTCGTGGCTTGTGGCGGGGCTCTGGCCCAGGGTACTTTCTGGCTTGGAGCCGACATCAGCGGAACGACGGCATTAGAGGCACACGGAGGGCAACTCTACAACAGCAGTGGAGAACCGCGCGAAAACACGCAGCTCATGAAGGAGCTGGGACTCAATGCCGTCAGGCTGCGCGCGTGGGTGAACCCTAAGGACGGATTCTGCCGCCCTGACGACGTGCTGCTCATGGCCAGCCGCGCCAAGGCACTGGGTATGGAGGTGATGATTGACTTCCACTACAGCGACTGGTGGGCAGACCCCGGCCAGCAGAACATTCCCGCCGCATGGAAAGAATTGAGCTACGACGAGATGCGACAGGCGCTGGCTGAGCACACCCGTTCCACGCTGCTGCTGCTGAAGACCAACGGCATCAACGTGCGATGGGTGCAGGTGGGCAACGAGACCACCAACGGGTTCCTCTGGCCCATGGGACGGGCACAAGAGAACATGGCGCAATATGCTGGACTGACACAGGCTGGCTATGAGGCCGTGAAACAGGTCTTTCCTGAGGCACAGGTCATCATACACCTGGACCAGGCTCGCGACGCGAAGCGCTACGACTTCATCTTCGACGGGCTGAAGGCCAATGGGGCCAAGTGGGACATCATCGGCATGAGCGTATATCCCTACTGGGACCAGCGCGAGAAGGCCGAGAAGAATGATGCCGGCACGCTGAAGCACGCGCTGAAGAACATGAAACGACTGGTGAAGAAGTTCGGCACGCCCGTCATGGTGGTGGAAACGGGTTACGAGGCGGCCCGTCCTGAAGAGGGCAGACGGTTCATGGAAAAGCTGATAAGTGCGTGCCAGGAGATGGACGGCCGCTGCCTGGGCGTGTTCTACTGGGCTCCAGAGCTGGAGCACCACTACCCGTTAGGGGCTTTCAAGGACGGACGCCCCACGGCCATCATGGAGGCTTTCAGGCATCGTTGAACGACGTATAACTGACAATTGGCAATAGATAATTGATTATGTTACGGAAAATAAGAATCATCTTGGCGGCCCTGATGTTGACAGGCATCATGTGGCTGTTTCTCGACTTTACGGGCACGGCTCACCACTGGGTAAGCTGGATGCCGAAGCTGCAGTTCTTAGAGGCGGTACTGGCATTGAACCTGGTGGTCGTTATCCTGCTGGTGGTGCTCACGCTGGTCTTCGGCCGCATGTACTGCTCGGTGGTTTGTCCGCTTGGCATCCTGCAGGACATCATCGGGTGGGTAGGCAAACGGCAGAAGAAGAACCGCTACACCTATTCGAAGGCGCTCACATGGCTGCGCTACACCATGCTGGCTGTGTTCGGGGCAGGGCTGTGTCTTTCGCTGCTGGCAGGCATTGGCATCGTAGTACAGCTGTTGGCTCCTTACTCCGCCTTCGGGCGCATAGCCACTAACCTGTTGCAACCCATCTACATAGCTGGTAACAACCTGCTGGCTGGCATTGCCGAAAGTAACGACAGCTACTTGTTCTATCATCAAGACCTGTGGCTGCGCTCACTACCGTCGCTCATCATAGCGGTTGTAACGTTGGGCATTCTCTTGGTGTTGGCATGGCGCAACGGTCGTACGTGGTGTAACACCATCTGCCCCGTGGGAACTGTGCTGAGTTTCTTTTCCCGCTTCTCGTGGATGAAGGTCCGCTTCGATGCCGACAAGTGCCGCAACTGCTCGCTCTGCTCCAAGAACTGCAAGGCCGCCTGCATTGACTACAAGAACCACACGGTGGATTACAGCCGATGCGTCGTTTGTGGCGACTGTCTGGAGAGTTGTAAGTTTGGGGCTTTGTCCTATAAGCCCTATAAGGCCGATAAGCCCAATGAGCCCTATAAGCCTGACTCGGGGCGCCGCTCTTTCCTGATTGGTGCGGCCCTGGTTTCAACAGCCGCTCTGGCTCAGCAGAAGAAGAAGGTAGATGGCGGCTTGGCAGCCATAGCCGAACGTGTCATACCTGAGCGTCAGACACCGCTGACTCCACCGGGGTCCCTCTCGGCACAGAACATGGCTTCACATTGTACGGGCTGCCAGCTCTGCATTTCGGAGTGTCCTAATGACGTGCTTCGCCCCTCAACCAGTCTGCTGACGATGATGCAGCCCACCATGTCGTACGAGCGTGGCTACTGCCGTCCGGAGTGTACCCGCTGCTCTGAGGTGTGCCCTGCCGGAGCCATCCGTCCCGTCACGCCCATCGAGAAGAGCAGCATTCAGATTGGCCATGCCGTGTGGATCAAGCAGAACTGCGTAGCTGTCAACGACGGCGTGATGTGTGGCAACTGTGCCCGCCACTGCCCCACAGGTGCTATCGAGATGGTGCCCTTAGACCCTGATGATGGCGACTCGCCCCTGGTGCCTGCCGTCAATGAGAATGTCTGCATAGGTTGTGGTGCCTGCGAACACCTCTGTCCGGGCAAGGATGGCCAGACTGCCATCATGGTGGAAGGACACGATGTACACAGGAATATCTGATAAAGGTCGAAGGGCTAAGGTCAAAGGTCTAAGGGCTAAGGGCTAAGGTCGAAGGGCTAAGGTCGAAGGGCTAAGGTCGAAGGTCAAATCTTTAAATCTCAATTCTCAAATCTCAAATCTCAAATCAAATCAAGATGAGTAAATCGAAAATAATAAGTCGTCGCACCTTCCTGAAACTCTTCGGAGCTGGAAGTGCCGTTACGGCCCTGACAGTGGCTGGCTGTAAGAACAAGCAGGCCGAAGAAGCCGTCGAGGAGTATCGGCAGCAGGTGGAGCCACCCATGGGCAAGATGACTTACCGCACCAACCCCATCACCAAGGACAAGGTGTCACTCTTAGGCTACGGCATGATGCGCTTGCCCAGCAAGACTGACAACCCTGACGAATATGACCAGGACATGGTCAACAAGGAGGTGGATTACGCCATAGAGCATGGACTCAACTACTTTGACACCAGCCCTGCCTACTGCAAGGGACTCTCGGAGCGCCACACGGGCATCGCCCTGCATCGCCATAAGCGCAGCGAATACTTCGTAGCCACCAAACTGTCGAACTTCAGCCCCGAGTCACAGTCACATGAAGCCAGTCTGGCCATGTACAGGAACTCCATGAAGGAGCTGCAGGTTGACTACATTGACTACTACCTGCTCCACGCCATTGGCGGCAGCATGGAGGAATTCAATAAGCGCTACGTCGATAACGGCATGATGGACTTCCTGCTGAAGGAGCGCGAGGCCGGACGCATACGTAACCTCGGATTCTCGTTTCACGGCAGGAAGGATGTGTTCGACAAGGTGCTGGCCATGAACGACCAATACCACTGGGACTTCGTACAGATAGAGTTGAACTACCTGGACTGGGACTTTGCCGCCGAAATTAGCGACCGTAACGTGGACGCCAGCTACCTGTATGCTGAATTGCAGAAACTGGGCATACCAGCCGTCGTCATGGAACCGCTACTGGGTGGCCGACTGGCCAACCTGCCACAGTATCTGGTCAAGGAGCTGAAACAGCGCGACCCAGAGCGCAGCGTGGCCTCGTGGGCCTTCCGTTATGCCGGAACACCCGAGGGCGTGCTCACCGTACTGAGCGGCATGACCTACATGGAGCACCTGAAGGACAACCTGCTCTCTTACAGTCCGCTAAAGCCTCTCACGGATGAAGAGCAGAAATACCTGGACGACGAAATAGCACGTAAGATCTTTGGACTGGAGAATATTCCCTGCAACGACTGTAAGTACTGCATGCCCTGCCCCTACGGCATCGACATTCCCAACATCTTCATACATTATAATAAATGTAAGAACGAAGGCACGCTGCCAACCGACTCCGGCGACCCCGCCTACCGTAGGCTGCGCCGCCAGTACCTCATTGGACTCGACCGCGCCGTGTCACCCATGCGGCAGGCCAGCCATTGCATACAATGTGGCCAATGTGAGCCCCACTGTCCGCAGAGCATCCGCATTCCGCGTGAACTGAAAAGGATTGACGAGTTTGTTGAACGGCTGAAGCAGGGTGAAGACCTGCAACAGGCCTTGAAAGAAAAAAGGAATAAGGAGTAAAGAGTGAATATGGAATTAGATTTTATCATACGCATTTTCGTTGCGTCGCTGCTTGGCGGCGCCATCGGCCTGGAACGTGAGTACCGCGACAAGGCAGCCGGATTCAGAACCCACTTCCTCGTGGCTTTGGGCTCCGCTTTGTTTATGATTATCTCTGCCTACGGCTTCGAAGGAGTCCTCGTTGGCGACTTCAATGCTCCCGTACGATTAGACGTGTCGCGTATTGCCGCCCAAGTGGTAACAGGCATCGGATTCATAGGTGCCGGCACCATTATCTTCCAGAAGAATGCCGTTCGCGGCCTGACCACAGCAGCCGGTGTGTGGGTTACAGCTGCCATCGGCATGGCCTGCGGTGGCGGCATGTACATTCTGGCCATCGTCTCTACGGCCCTGGTTCTCATCGGTCTGGAAGCCTTCAACTATTTCTTGCATCGCTTTGACAGCCTTCACAACAGGAACGCTAACCCTAACGTTAACCCTAACGAAACCACAACAAACAAATACAATAACAATGAAAAAAATTAAAATTGGCAAGACACTATTGCTTACTTGTATCGTAGCAATGGGGATTTATGTAACGTCGTGCAGCAACGACAACGACAACGTCAACGATAACGTTAACCCTAACCCGAACGTTAACTGGACGGAGCCTACTACCGACCAGATGAGCATCCGCGTGACTGCCGACCTGCAGGCAGCGTCGCTCAGCCAGTTTACTGACAAGTCAACGGGTGCTGCCTTCCTGAAACGCCTGCCCAAGGTGACCACTACCATTACCGACGACACCGGGCTGGTGCTGCTGAAGGGCAGCGACATCAACAGCCTGTCTGACGAGGTGATAACCAACATGGCCCAGGTACTGGGCAACGAAGGCTACATAGTGATTGAGACACCTACCTCCGGGCAGTTGGACATCTTCTACGACAAGTTAGACAATGCCATCGAAAAGCTGGTGACGGCTAATGTCGAGGAGCTCTTCGACCTAACCCCAGAGCAGTTGCAGGCTTCCGTCAGGAGCTCAATGGCCGGACGCATGGAAACACGCCGGAACAACCTGCAGGCCTATACCCGAGGTGCCGCTGACGACGAAGCATGCGCTGAACTGATTATCTTCGGCCCTACAGACTATTACTACGAGGAACCACTGCGAAGCGGTGACGTAGCCACCATTTCCTATTCTGACACCGACGGCACTCCGCTGGATGACACCCCTCAAGACATCACAATGTCATGGGAGCCGACGGAATACCACTACGGACTGATAGCCGACGGTGCAGCCCAGTGGATTAACAGTGTTGAGGACGAATATGACCAGCAATGGTCAGCGGGGGGATATGGCACCCGTGGTGCCCACCCCATCAGGCGTGCCGATGGCACCCAGTCCATTAATGACATCATGAGCGCCACCGAGACGTTTACTTTCAGCGGAAAGATGTACTTCCAGAAAGTCAACAGCGAACTTTATACGTTAGACAACCGCGTGAAAATGATTATCCGCTGCTGGGGCGTGCACAACATGGTCAGCGGCCTGGACTACTACTACGTCAGTCAGAACGTAGAGCTGCGCATGGGACACAGTAATGGTCTGGATCCCTTCTATACCCGTTATTACTCGCCCCAGGACTGGATGCCGGAAATCACGAAGGGCACAAAAGACAAGCCCTCAGGCAATTTCTGGTACGGCAACTTCCTGACCGATTACGTAACGTCCATGGACCTGGAGGGTAAGGGCACCATCAGTTGTGAGGCCGCCACCCCTGAGACGGCCAACCAAGTCAGCACACAGAACGTCAATACCACCTCGTCAAGCTCGCAGACCGGAACCATCGGCACATCACTAAGCAGGACGGCAGGTTTGCAGGGCGGTAAGTTGAGGGTTGACGGGACGTTCACCGTCAGTTCCTCATTGGGGGTCACCGTGGGCAGTTCGTTTGCCATGGGTAACTCCAAGAGCATCAAGGACCTCAGTGTGGTGAAGAACACTGCCGGCACTAAGGTGGCATGGACCTATACTGGCAGAACGCCCAAGGCCTATGGGCAGGGAAACCAGATGCACGAACAGCCAGCAGAAATATTAGTCAACGATGCTGACTTGGAAAACGATGCCTGCTGGTCAGTCAAGAATCCAAAGGGACAATACAAAGTGAAAATAGAGTCGTGCCCCACCACGGGCGTGCTCGTTCGTGAACCGAATGGCAAAGTGACGCTGAAAAAGGTGAAAGCCAAGGAAGACAACACATGGGAGCACACGCTGTTACAGCCGAACCGTGCGCTACAGACTTGGCGCATGATGGTTTTGGTGACCGAGTGGCAGGACGGCTTCGATGCCAATTCACAAGACGAGCTGACCAAGGCCATTGCAAGGAAGTTCCCCGATCTCTACCAGAGCAATTTCACTGTGGGTGAACTGGAACCCGGCAGCATGCAGGCGGCTACCAGCATCATCCAGTACTCTAAGTTAGTCTTCGACAACTACAAGGACATTCTCCAGTCGCTGGGCAGAAGCTATGGCGTCAAGAAATATGTTATTTACTGGAGTTCTGACAGTAATATTAAAACCAAGGACGGATACGTGGTGACAATTAATAATTGATAAACATTATGAACAAGATATTTTTTAACGGATTAGCTATGCTTGCACTTTGCGGTGCATTGGCATTGACCGCTTGCAGCGACGAAAACGACAACGATAACGTAAACGGGCAACCGACAACGGAAGACTGGGCGGAGCCAACCACTGACCAGATGGGAATAAGCGTGACAGCCGACCTGCCCACAGCTGCACTCAGCCAGTTTACTGACAAGTCAACAGGGGCAGCTCTTACGAAACGTCTGACCCGAGTGACGGCCAACATCGCCAACGACACGCAGATGGTGTTGCTGAAAGGCAGCGACATCAACACTGTGTCTGACGAGGTGGCCGACAAGATGACATGCATCTTGATAGGCGACGGCTACATTGCCATTGAGACACCCACCGAGGACCAGTTAGACGTCTTCTTCAATAAGATTAATAAGAGTATTTCCAAATATGTGACTGACGCCATTGATGATGTCTTCATCCTGACCCCCGCTCAGCGTCAGGCCTCCATTCAGGCCTCACTGTTCGGACGTATGCAGGTGCGCAAGGCTAACCTGTCCCAATTTACCCGTGCTGCCGATGCCAATGACCCATGCGCCGAGCTGATTATCTTCGGACTCACCGACTATTACTACCAAGAGCCGCTCCACTACGATGCCACAACAGTATGCTATGCTACTGATGCTGAAGGAAACATCATGGAAGAACGGCATACTGTCAACGTCAGAAAATGGGAGCCTACGGATTACCACTACGGACTGCTGGCCGACGGTGCTGCCCAGTGGATTAACGATACCGAGGCAGAGAAAAAGCTGGAGGAGGAGACCGCAGAGGCTCCGCAGGCCGGGCGACGAGGCATCATGCATGTGGACGGTAATAAGGCCATCAACGACATGATGAGTGCCAGCGAGACCTTTACCCACGACGGGAAAATCTGTTACAAGACCCTTGGCAATGAAGTGGTGCACCAGGAAAAACGCTGCCACATCATTCTGCGCTCATGGGGCGTTCACAACATGAACACCAACCGTGACTATTACTATGTCCGTCAGAATGTGGTACTGAGCATGGGCAAGATAGGCCAGGCTGACCTCTTCCTGCTCAGGGGTGCCGCTGAGGACGGATGGAGCACAACCAAAAGCTTCGGCAAATACGACATCTTCTATGGCAACTTCCTGTCGCAGTACGAGACGACCATGGACCTGACGGGCGAGGGTATCATCAACTGCGAGGCGGCCACACCCGAGACGGCCAACCAGGTGACGACACAGGCCGTCAATACCACCTCGTCGAGCTCAACCACTGAGACGGTAGGCGTGTCGGCTGGTGTCACCGCAGGCGTTACCGGTGGCTTGGACGGAGTGGGACTGACCCTCACAGCCACCGTGACATCCAGCTATTCTACGGGAAAGACCTCTGGCAACTCGTTCTCTATGACCAACTCCAAGAGCATTAAGGATCTGGACGTGGTCAAGAACTCTACAGGCAGCAAGGTACGTTGGAACTACACGGGCAAGATGCCAGGCGCAAAGGGCAGTGCCCGTAAACTGACCCACGACATTGTTCCGGAAATTCTGGTAAACGATGCCAATCTGGTGAACGACGTATGCTGGTCGGTAGAGAACCCTGCTAAAGACTATACCCTTGTGGTGACCTCCTGTCCCGTAACGGGTGTACTGCTGGGCTGTAACAACGACGGCACCTCGAAGATAGAACACACCATGACCCCCGAGGATACCTACACCCACAAGCTGATGCAGCCCTACCGCTTCCTGCAGAAGTGGCGTATGTTCCTCGTGGTTGATGAATGGATGGGTGAGCGCAATGCCCCCAATCATGTCAAGCTGGAAAACTATTTCAGAACTTCTTTCAGCGATGTCTATAGCGACGTGTTCTCCATTTGCGAAAACGAGGAGAACAGCGTGCTGAAGGCCACGGCCATCATTCAAAACGGCATACGCGTCTTCAACAGTTCCAAGGACATCATCGAGCTTATGGCCCGCAACTACGGCATCAAGAAGTTCACCATCTATTGGCGCTGCGACAGTCCTGACATCAAGCTGCGTAACGGCTATACCGTCCAGGTGAGCGACAACAACCCCTTCTAACCCTCCTGACACATGAAGAAAATAACCATTTACAAATCGTTCCTTTGCTTCCTGGCCAGTGCCTTCACGCTGCTGTCGGCCCAGGCCCAGGTCAGCTACATAGAGTATTCATGGGATGCACAGAAGAAAGAGTTGCATGAAGAGACCAAGACGGCCAACAACTGTTTTGAAATTACAGGACAGAAGCCTGACGACTGGCAGGGTCTGGGCAATGGCTGGTTCGTAGTGAGGGGCAACGTCTCACGCCAGGTGTTCAACGTCATCGGCGATGCCCACCTCATCCTGACCGACGGCTGCTACATGTCGGCCAAGCAGCTGAAGATAGATGCCTCCAGCAATGGCAAGCTGCACATCTACGCCCAGTCGAAAGGCAACACCTGTGGAACGATTGATATTTACAATGATAAGTACAAGCTGGATGCCGCCATTGGCAGTCCCAAAGACCACGACATGGGTTCACTCTACATTCACGGAGGCTACATCAAGGCCAGACATTTCGTGAATTTTGAGTGTGGCGCAGGCATCGGTGGCGGTCTGAATGGAAAGATTGCCGAGAACTGCGAGGTCGTCATCTACGGTGGCGAAGTGGATGTGCAGGGTGCCGACCGTGCCGCCGGCATTGGCGGCGGACTGAAGGGTAGCCAGGGTGGCCCCATCACCATCTATGGCGGCAAGGTGACAGCCAGAAGTCCCATCCAGGGCGCCGGAATCGGTTCCGGCAGCGGGGCTGACGATATACTCAACAACGGAATGGTCATCGCCTCCAACTTTACTCCCGAGGGCGGCGTGGTCACCGTCTGGGGAGGCCAGGTCTGGGCTTACGGCGGGTACAGCAAAACCCCAAGAGAGAATGACCTCAACTACTGCATCCCCTCAGGTGCCGGCATTGGCGGCGGCCAGTTCAGTAAGGCCGGAAAAGTCTATGTCCACGGCGGCTCGGTATATGCTTTCAGCAGCTATTCGTCGGCAGCCATAGGCGGTTCTAACAGCAAGCCCGGTGGACTGCTGGAGATGACCGGCGGCGAGGTGAAGATATGGCGGCAGGGTGAACAGAATTACCCCGCAGGCCCCGGCATCGGCGGCGGCTGGCAGGGAGAGGGCGGCCAGGTCATCATCAAGGGTGGCTTACTCGACGTGCGTACTCGCCACGGCTACAATTTCAAGTCGGCCCCCATTGGTGCCGGTTCCATCAGGGGTGGTCATCTGTTAGACGACGGCAAGCTGGAACTGGGCGACCATATGTGTGTGGCGCGTGTCGTTGACAGTAACTATTCTGACGATCCTTATTCCGAGTCCGTTTCCAACTACCTCGTTACTGCCGACCAGCGTTCAGCCACCGTCAGCAGTCATGAACAGACACACATTCAGATTTACGCCTGCACCCATGGCGACTTCACCTACAGCTACAAGGACGAGACCAGCCACGTGCGCCATTGCAGCTATTGCAACTACACCGACGAGGAACAACACACCACGTCGGCTGACAAGGACTGCCCCTGCGGCAAGAAGGCAGGAGCCAGTTCTCCCTACTGGCGGGTTACCCTCTACACCACGGCCGACGGCAAGACCTATACGTCCGAGGAATACATGGTCATCAAGGAGCTCAGCCTGCTGTTGCCCACACCCCCGGCAGTCAGCGGCGTCACCTTCATGGGCTGGCTGCCCGCCGCGACGGCACCAGCCAGCATTGAAATGCTCGACAACGAGAAGAGCGGCTTGCTGGTGAGCGACGGCACCACCGTCAAACCGACAGCCGACATGGCCTATTACGCCCGCTACCGTTACGACTACACCGACGTCTGGACATGGAACGACGACTACACGGCGGCCACCGTCACCATCAGCAATGCCATTACGGGTGAGACAAAGACGCTGCAAGGTACGGCCACTGAGGACGAACGCGCCCGTTACGAACCAAAGGAGGAAGGTGAGCTGGGCGAAGCACACTACATGGCTACGGCCACTTACCAGAAAGCCACGGGCCTCACCTACCAGTTTGAAGACTGGCAGAGGGTCACCCTCTACAAGCCGCGCACCATCACGCTCGATGCCAATGGCACCAGCGAAGAACAAGAAGCACTATTGGGAAAGTATGAAGGTCTCAGGGTTAATGTCACCATCAACAACCTGACCATCAAGAAGGACGGCAAACTGCACCCCATCTGCCTGCCCTTCTACAGCGACCTGAAGAATACTCCGCTCGATGGGGCCACTCTTTATAAGTTCTCCAAGTCGGAGCTCAATGATCATACCGCCATACTGGACTTCGAGCAGGCCACCAGCATTCAGTCAGGCGAGCCTTACTTCTACCGTTTCGCCACTAACGGCACGCCGGTAGAGAATCCCGAATTCACAGATGTCACTGTTGACGACTACGGCGCAGGCATCATTGACGACCAATATGCCGAGTTCATCGGTTCCTTCGAACCATTAGGCCGTGACGAAACCGGCGACTACCTCATATTCGACAACAGCGGTTTTCTGCCCACAGCCAGTGCCGTCAGCGGCTACAGTACCTTCTTCTATGCTTCATGTGCGGAGGAAGCCGACGGCAGCCGTACCGTACGCTCGCTGACGCTGCGCTTCGGCAGCGAGACGTTTACCCAGAAAATCACTTACTCCTGGGACGGCACAGGTGCCGAGGACACACCTTATTTAATAAAGGCCATCGCTCAGCTCATAGAGCTGCAGGAGGCCTACTCCAGCAACGGTGCCGAGGCACTGAAGGGCAAGTATTTCCGTCAGGCTGACAACATCAAGTTCGACCAGACGCAGAAGAACAACTTTACACCCATATTCAACTTCACCGGCCATTACGACGGCGACGGCTATTTCATCAGCGGTCTGAACATCGATACCGATTACGAGAACGGTGTCGCCCTGTTTGGTAACATGACTGACGCTGCTTCCGTCAGTAACGTCATCCTGGGCAGCAGCAGCATCAAGGGCACCAACGCAGCACCCATTGCCGTCAGCCTCGAAGGCACATCGGTCATTGAGAACTGCCACGTGTTGGACGGAGTAAAGGTCGAGGCAAGCAAATACTACGCTGGCGGACTGATAGTCCATACAAACAGCGGCACCCCCGTGCTCCGCAATTGCAGCAGCCAGGCCGAGGTTGTGGCCCACTTGTCGTATTCCGGTGGCATAGTAGGCCTTTTAAATGCTGGAACAGTTGAAAACTGTCTTTACTTAGGTCAAAGCATCAGCGCCATCGACATGAAAGCCTACGCCATCATAGGCGGAAAGACCGGTGGAACGGTGAAAGACTGTTACTACACAGCCCCCACGCTGACTGATGACTACGGTATGCTCATGCCGCAGGATGCCAAGGCTAACACCCTCTTCCTAAGTTTGCTCAAGCAGCGCGACACGTTCTTAAAGACCAGCAAGACAGAACTGGCGGACACACACATCAGCTACAGCCTGACACTTAACGGACGCACGCTCTATCGTGACAACACGTGGAACACGCTGTGCCTGCCATTTAGCCTTACCGCAGCGCAGCTCAATGCTGACGGCAGCCCGCTGAAGGGTGCTGACATCCGTGAGCTCTCATCGTCATCATTCAGCGAAGGCACGCTGACGCTCAACTTCCAGTCCGCCACCGCCATCACGGCAGGCAGGCCCTGTTTAGTGAAGTGGCAGAATAACGGGGACGGGAACGTTGACAGCCCCACATTCAGCGGCGTCACCGTTGGCAGCAGCGAGGCGCAGGCCGTTGAGACAGCCTCCGTTAATTTCCTTGGAGGCTTCGCGCCCGTCAGCCTTCAGGCCAACGACAGGACGGTACTCTTCCTCGGTGCAGGGAATACGCTCTACTACCCCAATGCCGACATGACTATAGGCTCCTTCCGCGCCTACTTCAAGTTGCTCAACGGTCTTACTGCGGGCGATATTACCAGTGCCGTCAAGCTGGAGTTTGATGAACAGACAACGGCGATTGTCAACGTTAACCCTAACGCTAACCCTAACGCTAACAACATCTGGTACACCCTCGACGGCCAACGCATAGAGGCACCAGCCAAGGGACTGTATATTCACAACGGAAAGAAAGTATTGATAAAGTAATTTAAAATGAAGAGGCGACCCCATTGGCCGCCTCTTCGCTTTAAGATTGAACGTTCAGAAATTTCTTTACCTTTTCTTCCAAAAGCGAGAGGTAATGTCTTCAAAGGTACCTTCGTCGGTGAGACGGTAGAAGCGTTGGTTGGTGGTGGGCTTGTTGAGCGGACCGAGATGGCGGATGAACGGGCCAATCTTGATGTAGTCGAAATCGGTCTTGCACACCGTTGAGGGTATGCGTAGCCGCCCGCTGTACCAGGCCACCTTGAACTGTGGGTGTTCCTCATGGATATACTGTGCCAACAGGTTAACGCCTTTGGGGTCTGCATCGCCGCCCATGAAGGCCAGGCAGGTGATGTCGGTGCCGTACTTCTGAATAAAGGCATCGATGGCATCGGTGTCGAGCGGCAGTCCGATGTCATCCCAAAGGTATTGGCTGTGGCATCCAGGACAGTGGCACGGGCAATTAGAAATGTTAATTGCCAGTGTCACTTCGTCGGGAATTTCCTGGAATACAATGTCAGTATTAGCGTACTTGAGCATGAGCGTAGTACCGTCGTGCTGCCTCCTGTTGACGTGGCTCGGAGAAGTTGCTGACGCGCTTCAGGTAACCAATGATGCGGGTCATGTAGTCAATGTTCTTCGAGTGGCATTTGGGACACTCCTTGAGGTAACGCTTGTCGATGGTTCCGCACTCGTTACACACGGTGTTGGGAATGTTGAAGGTGAAGTAGTTGCAACCTTCCTTCGCAGCCACCTTCAGCAGGTGTGCGTATTGCTCCTTCGACAGGTGCTCGTCCAGATTCATGTGCAGGGCAGAGCCTCCAGTCAGGTGCTCAATGTAAGGTGCGCCGTGCAGCTTGAACTTGTCGATGATGGTCAGCGAGTCGTCCTCTACCACATAGAAGTAGCTGTTGTAGCAGTCGCGGGGCACGAAGTAGCCGTCCTCACGGTCCCACTTGGCGTGCTTCACACCCACGTTCTCGGCAGGAATCATCTCGCAGTTGAACATGACATCCTTGGTACGGTACTTCTTGTTGTACTTCTCAATGAGTCCGAGGATGCCCTGAACGAAGTGCAGGTAGTCGTCGTTGGGCGTAATCTTCAGTCCCATGAATTCGGCGGCCTCTACGAGTCCGTTGATGCCGATGGTCAGGTACTGGCGTCCGATGTTGATGTAGCCGGCATCGAACAGCGGCAGCATGCCGTGTGACTGTAGCTCCTTGAGGTTCTCGTTGTAGGCCAGCTGCACCTTGTGGCAGAGGTCGATGACACCGCCAAGATACTCCAGGTAGTCCATCTTGTGGTTGACGGCATACTGGATGCAGCGGTTCAGGTTGATGGTGAGCACGCTCTTCGAACCAGTGCTGACGCCGCCGGCTCCGAGGGTGTAGCTGAAGCCGTTGTCCGTAATCTCGTTGCGCAGACGGCAGCACGAGCTCAGCGAGTCGGCATTGTCGCTCATGTAGGTAAAGAACGAGTGCCCCTCAGAGTACATCTCTGCTGTGAAGTCGCCCCATTCCTTGTCCTTGCACTCACCGTTCTCATCGACGAGCAGAGCCATGGTCTCCACGGGGAAGGTCAGCAGGGTCTTCGTGCGCTCCTGATTAAACCACTTCATGAAGCGCTTCTGCAGCCAAGAGAGTCCGTCCCAGTCGGGTTTCGAACCGTCGGGGAAGTAGAAGTCGCCAAAAATACTTTCGAAGTAATAGCGGTCGTAGTAGGCCACGTTCCAGAACACTGCCTGGTAGTTACGTGCACCAGTTGGTTGGTTGAGGGAATAGACAATCTGCTCAAAATAATCGGTAATGACCTTGTCGAGCGTGCGGTGCTTCAGACTGAGGTCAACCACTTCGTCGGCACGTTTCCAGTAGTCCAGACCGAATTCCTTGCCGATAAAGTAGTTCATGTACATGAGGAACTCTGGTGTGGCACAGGCACCGCTCAGCATGGAGCTGACCATGAACACCATGTTAATGAATCCGCCGCAGTACGACTTCAGGTTAGTTGGAGCCGTCGAGTTGCCGCCGATGCTGGTTGTGCCGCCGATGAGCCAGGGGTACATGGTGATGCTGGCGCAGTAGTTGGCCAGCGAGGTCTCGTCGTTCTTATATATAAAGTGGTGTGTCAGCTTGTCAATGTACTCGTCGGACAGCTGCTTGCCGTACATCTTCTTGATTCGGTCAGTGAGCAGACGGCGGTTCAGGCGGATGAAGCTTGACTTGGGCAGCTCGCCAATGAGCGTGGCAATGTTCTTGTGCTCCACGTTGGCGTTGGCATCGTACTTCGAACCCGTGGCAGCGTTGACAGACTCCACATAGTCGGAAAGGAACTGCAGCTTGGCCAGCGTTTCACGGTCCTCACTATGGGCCTGACGGTAGAGCATGAACGACTTGGCCACCTGGTAGTAGCCTTCGCGCATCAGTGCTTCCTCCACCTGATTCTGAATGTCCTCCACCTTGATGTCGTCGTGCATGTCGAGGTGGCTCAGAATCTTCGAAACGGTGCCCAAGTCAGCTGGGACGTTTACACTTTCGAACGCTTTGACAATCGCGTTCATAATCTTGTCTAACGAAAAACGGTCTTTCGAACCGTCGCGTTTGGTAATGGTAAAATTCTTGATTTCCATTATGTTACGTAAATATTTATAGTTGTTTCTTACTTTCTCTTTGTGTTGTAAAGTTTTCCGTTTTGGACAACTTTTTTATTTTTCGGTTTCAAAAAGTTTTCCAATTTGGTAAACCGAAATCGAGTGCAAAGATACAAATAATTCCAATACAACGTATCATTTTATATGAAAAAATTATATAAAAATTTTCAATTCCTTGCTACTTACGTGGAATTGTTGTAATTTTGCACAGCGTAAAAAACATGACTTATGAAGAAATATATCATTGCTACACTGACCGTTATGCTTGCCGTGAGCATGCAAGCTGGTAAAAATCCCCAATTAACGTTCAACGAGCGACAAGGAGAGCAGCGCACCCTCGTCATGCCCAACGGGCAGACCGTGGAGTTCATGGCCTATGAACAGCTGTACTACGTGGCCAACGTGGAAGACTCGACTTACCAGTATATGAATGTCTATGTGCCGAAGGGAGCCACCCAGAAGACACCTATTCTATTACGTACGTACGTGGGAGGCTACATGGCTGCCGCCGCTGCCGAGCCGCAGGCTACCGACGCAACGGGGCGCGCCCTGCTGGAGGGCTATGTGGTGGCTATACCGGGGGCACGCGGACGAAACTCTACCGTAGAACAGGACGGGACCACCATCTACACTGGGCGTGCCCCTGCCGCACTGCTCGACCTGAAGGCTGCCGTGCGCTACCTGCGGCTGTTCGACAAGAAGATGCTTGGCTCGGCTGAGCGCATCATCACCGACGGCACGAGTGCCGGAGGAGCCATGTCGAGCCTTTTGGGTGCCACGGGTAACAACCCGGCTTACGAGCCGCTGCTGCAGGCTATGGGTGCTGCCGACGAGCGCGACGACGTGTTTGCCAGCGTCTGCTATTGCCCCATCATCGATCTGGAACATGCCGACATGGCTTATGAGTGGATGTATAACTGCACCAATAACCTGACACGCCCGCTGACCGAGGAACAGGCCATCGTCAGCAATGAACTCGCCCGCCTGTACCCCGACTACCTGAATAGTCTGAACCTTAGGAATCCTGCCGACGGTACGCCGCTGACGGCCGACAACTTCCGCAGCTACATCAAGTGGCAGATTATACGCAGTGCCCAGATAGCCAAGAACGCCGGGGCAGAGATACCCGACAGCATCGGCTTTACCTTCAGCGAGACCGCAGGTTTCGCACCGCCCATTAACGGCGGGGTAGGGCCCGCTCCCAGAACCATGACGAAGGAAGAGCGCCTGCAGGCAGCTTCCCAGCTGTTTAACCGCGACACCCCGGGCGGCACCTTCTATACCGGTTCGCCTGCTCCGCCCCGCATGCCCATGAAGAAGCAACAGGGTGAGTACATCGTCAACTTAGACATAGAGACTTATCTTAACTACGTGGTCACCACGCAGCCGCTGAAAACCCCGCCAGCCTTCGACGCACTGGGCGTTGCCGGTGGAAGGGCCTCGGGTGAGAACGAGGAGTTTGGCGATGCTACAGGGTCAAGTGTCAACTTCACCGCCTTTTCCGCTTCCCGTAATGGTACGGAGGTCGATGAGCAGGTAAGGGAAATGGTCAGACTGATGAACCCCATGAGTTTCATTGGCGACAAGAAGACCAGCGTGGCACCTCACTGGTACATCCGTCATGGGGCACGCGACCGCGACACGTCGTTTGCCGTGCCTACGGCCTTTGCCGTCAAGTTACAGAACGCAGGCAAGGACGTTAACTTCTTGTTAGCCTGGAACCGCCCCCATAGTGGTGACTATGCGCTCGACGAATTGTTTGACTGGATAAGAAAGACAGTGCATAATTGATGGATGCGATACAGGCTCTGACCCAGCAGCGGTTACTGTTGCAGTTAGAGTATAACGTAGAGAAAGAAGCCTACCGCCGTCAGACTGAGGATGCCGGCATTGAGCAGAAGGTTAGGCGTGGCGAGGCTTGGTTCCCGCTGCGCCTGGGGCGTTCCTATTATAACTCCATGAACCAGTTGGCCATTGAGGTGTTCCGCGATGAAGACACCGACATTGACCATAACTTCGAGTTCGGGCGGCCCGTGGTGTTTTTTGGCATGGGCAACGCTCCACGCTCCACGCTCAACCCTCCACACTCCCCCCTCCACTACTTCTCCTTCACCGCCACTGTCAGTTATGTTGATGGTGACCGCATGGTCATCATCCTGCCTGACAGCGGACGGCTGCTCGACCTGCAGCGGCAGGAGGGGGCGTTAGGCGTGCAGCTGTCGTTCGACGAGACCAGCTACCGTTGCATGTTCGATGCCCTTGACCGCGTGCTACGGGCCAAGGGGCGTCTGGCTTATCTGCGTGACCTGTTCTATTCCCGCCAGAGGGTGCAGACGCTGACGTTTGAAGACATGCGCTTCCCTTACTTGAATGTTACGCAGGAGCGGGCCGTCAACGAGGTGCTGCGTGCCAAGGATGTGGCGGTGGTGCACGGTCCTCCCGGCACGGGCAAGACCACTACGCTCGTGGAGGCCATCCGCGAGACGCTGATGCGTGAGCCTCAGGTGCTGGTCTGTGCCCAGAGTAACATGGCTGTTGATTGGATTTCAGAGAAACTTGTTGACCGAGGCATCAACGTGCTGCGCCTGGGAAATCCAACCCGCGTCAACGACAAGATGCTCAGCTTTACCTACGAACGGCGTTTCGAGGCACACCCTGACTATCCGCAGTTGTGGAGCATCCGCAAGGCCATTCGCGAACTGCGCAGCCACCGTCGGCGTGGCGACGAGAAATACCACCAGAAGTTAGAGAGTCTGAAGAGCCGCGCCACCGAACTGGAGATACGTATCAATGGTGAGCTGTTTGGCGAGGCGCGCGTCATTGCCTGTACGCTGGTGGGCTCGGCCCACCGCCTGTTAGAGGGCATGAAGTTTGGCACGCTGTTTATCGATGAGGCTGCCCAGGCATTGGAGGCCGCCTGCTGGATTCCCATGCGCCGCGTGGGGCGTGTCATTCTGGCTGGCGACCATTGTCAGCTGCCGCCCACGGTGAAGAGCATTGCCGCGCTGAAGGCCGGACTGGGCCGCACGCTCATGGAGCGGTTAGTGGAGACGCACCCCGAGGCCGTGACGCTGCTGAGGATACAGTACCGCATGAACGAAGACATCATGCGTTTCTCCAGTAACTATTTCTATGACGGACAAGTGGAGTCGGCCCCCGAGGTGAAGTTCCGCAGTATTCTTGATCTGGACAAGGCGATAGAGTGGAGCCCCCTGGGCTGTGGGGAGGCTTCCGATGGTCTCTCCTTTGTCAACAAGACCGAAGCACTCCTTACGCTCGACGTGCTGCAGCAGTATTTTGAGCGCATCGGCAAGCAACGGCTGCTCGACGAGCGCATCGACGTAGGCATCATCTCGCCCTACCGTGCACAGGTGCAGCTGCTGCGTCGGCTGCTTATGAAGCGTGAGTACTTCAAGCCCTTCCGCCGTCAGATTTCCGTCAATACCGTTGATGGCTTTCAGGGACAGGAACGTGACGTCATCGTCATCTCCATGGTCCGTTCTAATGACACTGGTCAGATAGGCTTCCTGCGTGACCTGCGCCGCATGAACGTGGCCATGACGCGGGCCCGCATGAAGCTCATCATTCTGGGCGACCCCAAGACGCTCACCCGTCACCCGTTCTATCGGCAGCTGTGGAACTTTTGCACAAACCTTTAAAAAATGTGCGTTTTATTTTGTTGTTTCATCTATTCTGATTAACTTTGCACCAAGAAAACTATAAGTAATGAATCAGATTGAAATTAAAAAGGTCTCTGATAAAAAAGGACTTAAACAGTTTATACGTTTTTATTATGACCTTTACCGAGGCAGTAAGTATGCTGTCCCTTTCCTCTTTTTTGATGAATACAACACGCTGAGCCCCTTGAAGAATTCCTCGTTCGAGTGTTGCGAGGCTCAGTATTTCATGGCTTATCGTGAGGGGAAGGCCGTAGGTCGCGTAGCAGCTATCATCAACAACCGTGCCAACGAGCGCTGGAACCGCAGGCTGGTGCGCTTCGGCTGGTTCGACTTCATCGACGACCCTGACGTGTCGCGTGCCCTGCTCGATGCTGTTGAGCAGTGGGGCAAGTCAAAGGGCATGAACGAGATAGCCGGTCCCCTGGGCTTCACCGACATGGACCGCGAGGGCATGCTCGTGGAAGGCTTCGAGGAGATGGCTACCTGTTACATCAACTACAACTACCCCTATTACCCCCGCCACATGGAGCAGATGGGCGGTTGGCAGAAGGACAACGACTACATGGAGTACCATGTGAAGGTGCCCGACGTGGTGCCCGACAAGTTTGCCAAGCTCTCCCAGATGATAGAGAAGCGCTACAACCTCCGCGTACATAAGTTCACCCGCCACGAACTGGTTGACGAGGGCTACGGCCGTGAGGTGTTCCGCATGATTAACGAAACCTATAAGGACCTATACGGCTATTCGCACCTCAGCGAGCACCAGATAGACCAGTTGGTTGATGCCTACATCAAGAAGGCCGACCTGAACCTGGTCACTGCCGTAGTCGATGCCAACGACAATGACCGCATGGTGGGCTTCGGCATTACCTTCCCCTCGTTTGCACGGGCCATGCAGAAGAGCCATAACGGCAGCCTGTGGCCCTTCACCTGGTGGAGAGTGCTGCGGGCCCTGAAGTGGCATAAGACCGACACCGTCGATCTGCTGCTCATCGGCGTGCTGCCCGACTACCGTGCCAAGGGTGCCAATGCGCTCATTTTCAATGACCTCATCCAGCAGTTCCAGCGTTACGGGTTCAAGTGGGCCGAGGCCATGCAGCAGATGGAGACCAACACCGGCGTGCAGAGCCACTGGCAGTACTTAGAGTCACGTCAGCACCGCCGCCACCGCTGCTTCTGCAAGAAGATTTGAGGCTTGAGACGTTTTTTAAAGTTTTTAGAATATATGAAATCATTTTTGCTGATACTGTTATCAACGCTGGCGTTGAACTCCGTCTGCTCGACGGAAAACGGACAAAGGTCAAAGGACAACGTCAACGTCAACGACAACGTCAACGTCAACGTCAACGACAACGACAACGTCAACGAGAACGTCAACCCCCAACACCCAACACCCAACACCCAACACCCCGAAGACACCCTCACCATAGCCATGACGGGTGACATCATGATGGGAACCACCTTCCCCAGCACACAGCTGCCACCCAACGACGGAC
>Ga0256404_1001291_pt1 | contig 62067 bp, 51 predicted proteins | sample RumenRJG_01DNA_FD_185990 | JGI IMG/M metagenome (GOLD analysis project Ga0256404, IMG submission 185990) | Bovine rumen microbial communities from Lethbridge, Alberta, Canada - RJG_01 | ecosystem: Host-associated > Mammals > Digestive system > Stomach > Rumen | place: Canada: Alberta | collected...
GGATATTTTGAGGAAATCGGGTGCAGAATGTGCAGTACATGCTCATAATGTTTCCCAAATGTTTCCCAGATTCGCCGTAAAGTGCTGATAATCAGTTCCCGTTAGCCGCCGCGCAGGCAGCTGTTGAAGAGTAATAGCCGAGCTAATATTAAAGTTATGCGATGTGTCTCAAACGAGACACATCGCTTTCTTTTAGTTCGCATTTAAGCATAATAAAAGAGCCCGACGTTTGCCGGGCTCTCATTCTGTATGTTTAAGTATCTAGTTAAAAGAAGACACTTGAAATGATGTAGGCAATCACGGTGCTCACGAATACGCTGATAAGGCCGGGAACCATGAACGAATGATTGAGAACATATTTTCCAATCCTCGTTGTGCCTGTACGGTCGATATTCACGGTTGCAATATCGGAAGGATAGTTCGGAATGAAGAAGTATCCATAGACGCAAGGTAGTGCACCGAGCAGAATCCATCCTGGAATACCCAGTTTGTAGGCCACAGGCAGAAGAGCTACCACAACGGCTGCCTGGGAGTTAATGAGCACAGAGAAGATGAAGAACACAAGGGCAATGGCCCATGGATAGTTGTCCACCATATTATCGAGGAGGGCTTCCACCTCGCTCATGTGTGCACCGAAGAAGGTGTTAGCCAACCATGCGATTCCATAGATGGCAACAACTGCGACCATACCAGATTGCCAGACATTTCCTGCAACGGCATTCTTTGGCTTGGCACCACAGATCATTATCATTAGTGCAGCAGCAGAAATGAGGATGATCTGAATGACCAGATACATGTGGATGGTGACGGGAACCTTCTCTGTAACACCAGCCATGACAATACCTGCGGATGCTAAGTCGGAAGGACTTACAGTCTTTCCCGTTGGCAGAGCAACAGCGGTAGCTCCATCGATGGCTTTCACTGTGTCATAAGCGGGAAGAATATTCTGGGCAAATGCCAGTATAACGATAAGGAGAATGGCAGCTAAGAAAATATAAACAGCCCACTTTGACTTCTTGTCAATCTTCTTGTCAAGGGTCGTTGCGGTATTTCCATATACGAAAGCATATTGTACGGGATCCTTCATCTTTTCCAGGAACTCAGGATCTTTGTCGAGGTCAAGTCCACGATTATACGACCAAGCGGAAGCAGCGATAACACCACAGAGACATGCTGGAATAGTGACGGCTACAATCTGTGGAATAGTGATGGTGAAACCATTCAATCCGGAGATTGTAGAGAAGGCTACGACAGCAGCTGAGATGGGAGAGCAGACAATAGCCAGCATGGAAGCTACAGAAGCAACAGCCAATGGGCGCTCAGGACGTATACCTTTCTTAATTGCCACGTCAGTAACAATAGGCATTAGGGTGTACATCACGTGACCTGTGCCGCAAACAACAGTCAAGAAGAAAGTGCTCAGCGGAGCAAGGAAAGTGATATGCTGCGGATGTTTACGCAAGATGCGCTCCACAATCTGGATCATCCAATCCATACCGCCTGATGCCTGCAGCACACCTGCACAAGTGACAGCTGCAACAATAATATAGATCACGTCGGTGGGAGGGGTGCCTGGTTTTAATCCATGATCGAAGACGAGGATGGCAAGACCTAGACCGGCGATGGCTCCTAACGCGAGGCTTCCATATTTAGAACCTAAATAAAGGGCTAGGAGAACTACTAATAATTCTATAATGATAATCAACATAGTCGGTAGGGATTTTAATAAATAATCATTGACAAGGAGTAAGCCACAAGAGTGCTGACTATGACATGGATAAGACCTGGCATCATGAACGAGTGATTGAGCAGATACTTTCCGATAACGGTGGTACCTGAACGGTCGAAGTTCACGGTGGCAATATCCGATGGATAGTTAGGAATAAAGAAGTAACCGTAAACGCTGGGAAGTACACCAAGCAGAACAGGACCAGGAATTCCTAACGAGTAAGCCAGTGGCAACATAGAGACAACTACAGCGCCCTGTGAGTTGATAAGAACGGAAACGAGGAAGAAGACGAAGGCTATTGACCAGTTGTATTTGGCCACGATGTCGCCTAACATGGTCTGCATCTCGTCGGTATAATTGGAGAAGTAAGTATCGGCCAGCCATGCGATACCAAAGATTGCTACGACGGCTACCATACCTGACTGCCAAACGGCTCCGCGTACAGCTTTTGAAGGCGATGCCTTGCAGAAGAGAATCATAATGGCAGCAGCAGTAATCATCACTATCTGGATAATTACATTCATTTTTAGTTTAACGGTAGAGGCTTCCGTGATACCTGGAATAATAGCTTTAGCCTTGGCAAGAGTTGCTGCTGATACGACGGTTCCGTCGGAGAATGTAAAGTCGGGAGCATCCTTGATGGCTTTCACCGTATTATATTCTGGGAGAATATCCTGGAATATAGCGAACAAAACGATAATGATAAGGGCACCGAGGAATACAAAGACTGCATTCTTTGCACTTTGTGGGATTTCTTTATCGAGAGTTGTTGCAGAACCACCATAGATGTATTCACGCTGAACGGGATCCTGAAGTTTCTTTTGGAACTCGGGATCTTTGTCGAGGTCAAGGCCACGATGATAAGAGGCTGTAGCGGCTGCCATAAGTCCGCAAAGACAAGCAGGGATACTGACCATGAGCACCTGTGGAATGGAGATGTCGAATCCATTCGCATTGGAAATTGTGACGAATGCTACCACAGCTGCAGCAATGGGCGAACAGGTAATACCCACCTGTGAAGCTATAGATGCAACTCCGCAGGGACGTTCAGGACGAATACCTTTCTTCAGTGCAATGTCGCAGATAATCGGCATCAATGTGTAAACCACATGACCGGTTCCCACAAGCACAGTCAGGAAGAATGTAGCAAGGGGGGCGAGGAATGTAATGCGATCAGGGTGCTTACGCAGCATTCGTTCAGCAATCTGAATCAACCAATCCATACCACCAGACGCCTGCATAATGCCAGCACAGGTTACGGCTGCAATGATGATGTAGATGACGTCAGTTGGTGGTGAACCAGGTTTCATTCCGAAACCGAAAACAAGTAAGGCCAGACCGATACCAGAAATTGCACCCAAGGCCAAACTTCCGTATCGGGAACCTACGTAGAGCGCCAGTAATACCACTAGCAACTCAATAATCATTAGAACCATAGATTTTTAATTATTAATTAGTTTGATTGTAATATATTATGCTATAGATTTCAACTGCAAATATAATGAAAATTTTTGGATGTTGTTATATTTCTCTTTTATTTTTTTTGATATATGTCAAAAATTGAACCATAAAGCATAGTTTTTCCTTGAACACTAATTTCATTTTAGGAGATTGTTGCTACCTTTGCATTATCAACATTAAGACAATTATCTCAAGTTATAATATTGTATTAGTTTTAAGGTTTTAAGATCGTTTCAGGTATAACATTTAAAGGAAAAATTGAAAAATAGAGAGAATTTTAAAGTTAAGATTGATAGAAAACGAAGACATTTTTAGACAATTAATTGGTTAGGTAATACATTTTTAGCAGTGGTTGTAGTGATACAATTGCTGCTTTTTTTGTTTTTTAAGATTGCCAATTGCACGTATTACGTTATTTTTTTGTAATTTTGCGGCCTATAAATTAAATAAGGTAGTAAACATAAATAAAAACTGTATAAAATGGCTAAGAAATTTGCCGAACATGATGGTTTGAATTTGCCCCAGACCAACCAACAAGTGCTAGAGCAGTGGAACGCGGAGGATGTGTTCCACAAGAGTATCACTGAACGAGAAGGATGTCCTCAGTTTGTTTTCTATGAGGGACCTCCTTCTGCTAACGGTCACCCTGGTATTCACCATGTGCTGGCACGTACTATTAAGGATACATTCAACCGTTATAAAACGATGAAGGGGTTCCAGGTTCACCGTAAGGCAGGATGGGACACCCATGGATTGCCTGTGGAACTCGGTGTGGAAAAAGAACTGGGTATTACTAAGGCTGATATCGATAATAAGGATTCAGAAAAATATATTTCTGTGGAGGAATACAATCACAGATGTCGCGAGAATGTGATGATGTATACACAGGAATGGCGTGACCTTACGGAAAAAATGGGTTACTTCGTGGATTTGGATCATCCATATATTACCTATGATAATAAATATATCGAGACCCTCTGGTGGCTTCTGAAGCAGTTCTACCAGAAAGGCTTGTTGTATAAAGGCTACACTATTCAGCCTTATTCTCCTGCAGCAGGAACAGGTCTCTCAAGCCATGAACTCAATCAGCCTGGTTGCTATCGTGATGTGAAGGATACGACTTGTACGGCTCAGTTCAAGATTGTTGACCCTCGTCCGGAGATGAAAGCATGGGGAACACCTGTGTTCCTTGCATGGACCACAACCCCATGGACACTTCCTTCAAATACTGCACTTTGCGTAGGGCCAAAGATAGACTATGTTTGTGTGCAGACCTTTAATCCCTATAATGGTGAGAAGTTGTCTGTCGTGATGGCGTCAGCACTCGTTGACAGTTATCTGAAGCCAGACGGTGAGTTCGCTGAGATGGAATACAAACCAGGCGATAAGGTGGTACCTTATCGTGTGGTTGCTCAGTATAAGGGTTCTGATCTCGTTGGTATGAAATATCAGCAGTTGATGCCTTGGGTGAAACCTTGTGAGAAATGCGATGATAATGCCGCTGCTTTTGTGAAGAAGGCTGCCAAGGAACATCCTGAGCGCATATTTACGGTAGGTAACGACCGTTTCGTAGAAATGGAAGAGGTCGCTTTCCGTGTGATTCCTGGTGACTATGTAACTATCGATGACGGTACAGGTATTGTGCATATTGCCCCGACTTTTGGTGCCGATGATGCCAAGGTAGCAAAAGATGCAGGCATTCCTTCACTCTTTTTGATTAATAAGGGTGGTGAAACACGTCCGATGGTAGACTTGCAGGGTAAGTATTACGTGATGGATGAACTGGCAGAAGAGTTTGTCAAAGCTTGTGTAAATTCTGAAGCTTATGCCAAGCACGCCGGTGACTACGTAAAAAATGCTTATGCACCTGAATTCAACAAAAATGGTAAGTATGATGAAATAGGTGCTCAGAAAGCAGAAGACCTGAACATTGTGCTTTGTATGGAAATGAAGCAGGAAGGTTCTGTGTTCAAGATTGAGAAGCATGTGCACAACTATCCTCATTGCTGGCGTACGGATAAACCCGTGCTCTATTATCCGCTGGATTCTTGGTTTATTCGCTCTACAGCATGCAAGGACCGTATGGTAGAACTCAATAAAACTATCAACTGGAAACCGGAATCTACGGGTACTGGTCGTTTTGGCAATTGGCTTGAAAACCTGAATGACTGGAACCTCTCACGCTCTCGTTTCTGGGGAACTCCACTTCCTATATGGCGTAATAAGGACACTCGCGAGGAAATCTGCATTGGTTCGCTTGAGGAACTTTATTGTGAGATTGAAAAGGCTGTAAAGGCTGGTGTGATGGAATCGAATCCTCTTAAGGAAAAGGGTTTCGTTCCTGGTGATATGAGTCAGGAAAATTATGACAAGATAGATCTGCACCGTCCGTATGTGGATGATATCGTTTTGGTAGGTGAGAGTGGGAATCCGCTTGTACGTGAAAGCGACCTGATCGATGTGTGGTTCGATTCTGGTTCTATGCCTTATGCACAGGTTCACTATCCGTTTGAGAATAAAGATGCAATTGACAAAGGTCTTGCATTCCCCTGTGACTTTATCAACGAAGGTGTAGACCAAACGCGTGGATGGTTCTTTACATTACATGCCATTGCTACGATGATTTTCGACAGCGTGGCTTTCAAGAATGTGATTTCCAGTGGACTGGTCCTCGATGCTAAGGGTATCAAGATGTCGAAGCATATTGGAAATGTGGTGAATCCTTTCTCTGAGATTGAGAAGAATGGTGCCGATGCCGTACGTTTCTATATGCTTACCAATACCCAGCCTTGGGATAACTTGAAGTATGATCCAAAGGGCGTGGAGGAGATCCGCCGTAAGTTCTTTGGTACCTTATATAATACTTACAGTTTCTTTGCCCTCTATGCCAACGTGGATGGTTTCGACCCAGAAACTCCTCAGGTGGCTATCTCAGAGCGTCCGGAGATTGATCGTTGGATTCTTTCTTCCCTCAATTCACTCATCAAGAACGTAGACGAAGCTCTTGCAGACTTTGAACCTACCAAGGCAGGACGTTACATTGATACTTTTGTTAGTGATGACCTTTCAAACTGGTATGTTCGTTTGAACCGTAAACGTTTCTGGGGTAAGGAAATGTCAACAGACAAACTTTCTGCGTATCAGACGCTATATACATGTCTGCTTACAGTTTCCAAACTATTGGCTCCATTCTCTCCCTTCTATACCGATGAACTCTATCGTGACTTGACAGGCAGTGACAAGTCCGTGCATCTTGCAACATTCCCTGTAGCTGATGATACGGTCGTGGATAAAGACCTTGAAGCACGGATGGAAATGGCTCAGAAGATAACTTCCATGGTTCTTGCCCTTCGTCGTAAGGTGAATATCAAGGTTCGTCAACCGTTACAGAAGATTATGATTCCTGCCGTGGATGCAGAGCAGCAGAAGCACATAGAAGCTGTGAAGGATCTTATTATGACTGAGGTGAATGTGAAGGAACTTACCTTTGTTGAAGGCCAAGGTATCTTGGTGAAGAAGGTGAAGTGCAACTTCCGCACGATGGGTAAGAAGTTTGGCAAGCTTATGAAGGGAATAGCAATTCAGATGGCCGGACTCTCACAAGATCAGATTAAGAAACTCGAGAATGAAGGTAGTATTCAACTCGTTGTCGATGGTCAGGAGGCTGTTGTGGAAGCTGCTGATGTGGAAATCATCAGTGAGGATATTCCTGGATGGCTTGTTTCTAATGAAGGAAATCTCACAGTGGCACTCGAAGTCCAGCTTAGTGACGAACTTTTGAAAGAAGGTATGGCTCGTGAATTAATCAATCGTATCCAGAATATCCGAAAGGTCAGCGGTTTCGAGATTACTGACCGTATCCAGGTTATCATTTCTCCTAATGAGCAGACAGATGCTGCCATTGCTGATTATGCAGACTATATAAAGACTCAGGTGTTGGCAGACACTATTGAGGTGTCCTACAACGATGGCCAGGAAATTGATTTCGATGACTTTAATCTTAATATTAAGGTGGTGAAGTCTTAAGCAGGCTTCACCCCTATAACCCCTAAACCTATTAATTAATATGGCAGAAAAGACACGTTACAGCGACGAAGAACTCCAGGAGTTCAAGGAAATCATCGATGAAAAAATGGCAGTTGCCAAGCACGACTACCAGCAGATGATGCGTACACTGATGAATGCTGACGGTAATGATGTGGACGACACTTCACCTACCTATAAAGTACTTGAAGAAGGCAGTGCAACTCAGACGAAGGAAGAACTGATGACTCAGGCAGCTCGCCTGCAGAAGTTCATTCAAGGATTGGAGGCAGCACTAGTTCGCATTCAGAACAAGACTTACGGTATTGACCGTATAACAGGCGAGCTGATTCCGAAGGAGCGACTTCGTGCCGTTCCCCATGCTACGCTGAGTGTTCAAAGTAAAATGAATGGCAAGCACTAAGAAATCACGCGGTCTTTGGGCCGTTATTCTCATTCTGGCATTATTGGTCATTGATCAGGTTATTAAAATCTTGGTTAAGACCAATATGCCTCTTTTTGATACCATTGAGATTACTTCCTGGTTCAAGATACATTACATTGAAAACAATGGAATGGCATTTGGAATGACCTTTGTTAACAAATTGGTTCTCAGTTTGTTCCGTATAGCGGCGATTGGATTCCTTTGCTATTATGTTTCTTTGCTTGTTCGCCGAGGTTGTCGTTTAGGCTATCTTGTTTGTGTCGCGATGGTCACAGCAGGAGCAGCTGGTAATATCATTGATTCCATGTTCTATGGGCTTATTTTTACCGGTGCATCTCCTCATTATGTCAGTTATTTCGTACCATTTGGACAGGGCTATGCTCCTTTTCTGATGGGAAAGGTGGTGGATATGTTTTATTTCCCACTTATCGAAAGTACTTTTCCTGATTGGTTCCCCATTTGGGGAGGAGAGGATTTTATCTTTTTCTCGCCAGTATTTAACTTTGCTGATGCCTGTGTCTCTGTAGGTGTCGTCGCAGTTCTCCTGTTTTATCAGAAGGAACTGACTGCCCTTTTCAAGGATGAGAAAACAAAAGGAAATGCAGTTTCTACTGAAAGTGAACCTAAAGAGTAATTGTATGTATCGGATTTTTCGTTTTACTTTTCCTTTAGCTCTATTCTTGACCATAAGTGTCTGGCTCTGTAGTTGTGGTAATTCGGTTCCTAGCAAGTATCTGCAGCCGGATGAACTGGAAGACGTCCTTTATGACTATCATGTGGCTTTAGGTATGGTTTCTTCAGATTATGAGGAAATGGACAAGAGGGCATATAATGAACGTTTATATAAACTGGCTGTTCTGAAGAAGCATGGGGTAAGTGAAGAAAAATTCGAAAAATCTATGGTCTATTATATGCGTCATGCCGAAGACCTGCAGAAGATTTATAAATCTCTTTCTGAGCGTGTTAGGGTGGAGGCTACCCAGATGGGAGCCAGCATTGGCACTATGGACTCAGGATTGACGGCAGTTGGTGATACTGCTAATATCTGGCCTATTGAATCGGGGCTTGTCCTCATGCAACGACAGCCTTATCATGTGGTCTCCTTTGAGATAAAGGCTGATACTACTTTCCATAAGGGCGACCGCTTTAATCTTGGATTCGATAGTCAGTTCCTCTTTCAGGAGGGATTCAAAGATGGTATTGCTATGCTGACTTTGCGTTTCCAGAACGATAGTGTTGCAACACGTTCACTTCATTTCTCTTCAAATAGCCGTTATAATCTAGATCTCAATGATAATGACCGGCTTGGCGTGAAGGAGATACGCGGCTTCTTTTATCTTAATAAGGAGCAGAATGTACAGACTTCCACTACACTTAAGCTTCTTTTCCTCAGTCGTATCCAGCTTCTGCGTATGCGTTCTCAAGAGCCGAAGCCACTTTCCACAACACTTGGAGAAAGTGTGCAGAAATCCTCAGAAGACGGTCGTGCCAATACTAAGGATTCTCCTCAGAAAATTCAATCGGAACCGAGCGTCCCTAATTTGCCCAAATGTGAACTGATTAGATAGTTTATATGTCAGAAGGTATTAGAAAAGTAGCTGCTCACGAAGTCCATGTTGACGGCATGGTTTTACATCAGGCTGTTGTAGAGTTAAAGGAAGGGAGAGTGCTCAATTATTATAAATTCACAGAAGAACAGCCACTTACGGAATGGTTAGGCGGAGTTATTGAAGTCCGAGATAGCTATGCTTTTTGGAATGGGCAGGCTTTGAAGTAGTTTTTTTTGCCTATTATATTTAATAAGGTATAGAAGAAGGTTCTATTCGAAATAGAGCCTTCTTTGCTTTTTTTAACAACCTCTAATTTAATAGTATAAAACAATGGTAAAAAAGTATCAATGATGTAGATAGGGAATTCGTATCTTTGCAAACGAAAACTTTATAAATCATTGATTATAATGAAACGTATTTCAATCTTATTGTTGAATTTGCTTGTGCTTGCTATTGCAAGCGCACAGATTCGTGGTAATTCAATTACTGTAACTGTTACTCCTGATCATAAAGATTGGAATTATCGAGTAGGGGAGAAATGCCAGTTCACCGTTAATGTGCTGCGATCAGGAACCTTAGTTGATAATGTAAAGGTAGATTATGAGGCTGGTCCTGAAATGTACCCTGAAGTGAAAAAAACAGGTGTGATGTTGAAGAACGGCACTATGAAATGGACAGGTAAAATGACTAAGCCTGGTTTTTACCGTCTGAAAGTGACGGCACATGTGGATGGGCGCGATTATCAAGCTTGGTGTACGGCTGGATATAATGTTGAGGAAATCAAGCCTACAACTGTTGAACCTATAGACTTTGATGAGTTTTGGACAAACACGCTGAAGGAAGCCCGCAACACCTCATTGGAACCCACCTGCGAACTATGGGCAGAGAAATGTACGGATCAGGTGAAGGTTTACTTGGTGTGTTTTCAGAATATACGTTGGGGTTCAAGAACTTATGGCGTACTTTCCGTTCCTTCTAAACCAGGAAAATATCCCGCCTTACTTCGTGTTCCAGGAGCCGGAATCCGACCTTATCCCGGCGATCAGTGGATGGCTTCAAAGGGTATGATTACGCTTGAAATAGGTATTCATGGTATTCCCGTTAACTTCACACAGGATTATTATGACAAACTCTTCAACGGTGCTTTGAACAAATATTGGGAGAATAATCTCGGAGATCGTGACAAGAATTATTACAAACGTGTAGTAGTTGGATGTGTGCGTGCCGTTGATTACATTGCTGAAATGGATCAGTGGGACGGAAAGAACCTTTGTGTTACAGGCTCGTCACAAGGCGGATTTCTCTCTTTGGCAACGGCTGCCCTTGATAAACGCGTTTCCTGTTATGGGGCTGTTCATGCTGCCATGTGTGACTATACTGCCGCATTGGAGGGTACAGCATGCGGATGGCCTCATTATTTCTACGATTATGCAAAAGCTAAAGCACGCGATGCTGCCTATGCGAAAGAGCATTCAAAAGAGATTGAAGCCTCGCGTTATTACGATGGTGTGAACTTTGCACGCCGTATTACCTGTCCCGGATGGTTTTCATTTGGTTATAACGATGATGTGGTTCCACCAACAACTGCCTTTGCCACTTACAATTCCGTGAAGGCTCCAAAGGAAGTACATCCCTATCAGCAGACAGCCCACTTCTGGTATCAGGAACAGTGGGACGAATGGAATGAATGGATTTGTAAACAATTAGGAGTAATTTATTAAGTTTTTAATTATATGAAAAAGGTTATGACTGTTGCCTTGTTGATGCTCACATTGGGCACATACGCGCAAAACAAGGTAAAGAGTGAGATGAAGGAGGATTGCTGCCAGAAAGAACAAATGGGGTGCTGTAAACAAACACCTGCTACAAAACTGATAGAGCGTCTGAATGCGCTGGCAAAGAAAGGTGTTATGTATGGACATCAGGATGCCCCATTCTATGGCCTTACATGGGAGTGGGAAGATGGTCGCTGTGACGTAAAGGAAACATGCGGTGACTTTCCTGCCGTGATGGGATTCGAGCTTGGCGGCATTGAAATGGGTGATGCCAAGAATCTTGATTCCGTTCCATTCACTCGGATGCGTGAAGAAATCATTGCCCATCATGAACGTGGGGGCATTGTAACCATTTCATGGCATCCCCGTAATCCGCTTACGACTATCATGGGTGGAGGACCTGCTGGACAGAAATTCCCTGAAGGAACAGCTTGGGATGTTTCAAGTACGGAAGTTGTAAAAAGCATTCTTCCTGGAGGACAGAAGCATGACAAATTTGTTATCTGGATGCAACGAGTGGCTACTTTCCTGGCTTCATTGAAAACGCCGGGAGGCGAACCTGTTCCTATTATTTTCCGTCCGTGGCATGAACATACGGGTTCCTGGTTCTGGTGGGGAGAAAAACTTTGTACCGCAGAACAGTATGTAGCCCTTTGGAATATGCTTCAGGACTATCTTCGCCAGCAGCATTTCTGCAATCTCGTTTGGGCTTATTCACCTGGAATGGCATCCGATTTGACAGAGGCTAAATATCTTGAGCGTTATCCTGGTGACGACCGCATTGAACTGCTCGGTTTTGATGGCTATCAGTGGGGCACGAAGAAAGACTTTGTCTCACAGTTCGACCAAAATCTGAAGATGCTTACGGCTCTTGCAAAGAAGAAAAATAAGGTGTGTGCCATCACGGAGTGCGGATTGAAAAACCTTACAGATCCTACATGGTGGACAAGTACCTTGTGGCCCGTAGTAGAAAAGTATGAGGGGGTCAGCTATCTGCTCACATGGAGAAACTATAAGAAAGAATGGTTCGGACCTTCACCCGAACAACCAGACGCATCCTATTTCCGTGAATTCTATAAATCGCCAAAGACCCTGTTCTTGAATGAAATCAAATAATTAAAACTAATAGGACAAACCATGACTGAATTTGAAAAGAAAGTGGCCGCCTTGCGAGCACATCATGAGGAGTTGCTCACTAAGAAAAACAAAAAAGTGGAGTGGGGAAACGGTATCTACGAGAAATACGTGAACCCTATCCTTACAGCCGAGCATACACCGCTGGAATGGCGCTATGACTTCAACGAGAAAGACAATCCCTATCTGATGCAACGCATTATGATGAATGCCACACTTAATTCTGGTGCTATCAAATTGAATGGAAAATATGTGTTGGTAGTTCGTGTTGAAGGAGCTGACAGGAAAAGTTTCTTTGCCGTCGCAGAAAGTCCCAATGGTGTGGATAACTTCCGTTTTTGGGATGAGCCCATCACAATGCCTGAAGACGAGATTCCCGCTACAAATATCTATGATATGCGTATAACAGCACATGAGGACGGATGGATTTACGGAGTATTCTGTGCTGAGCGTCATGATGACAGTCTGCCTGGAAACCTAAGCGCTGCAACGGCAACGGCAGCTATTGCTCGCACAAAAGACCTGAAAACATGGGAGCGCCTTCCAGATTTGAAGACGCGTAGTCAGCAGCGTAATGTGGTGCTTCATCCGGAATTCGTTGATGGGAAATATGCCTTTTACACTCGTCCGCAAGATGGTTTCATAGATACAGGAAGTGGTGGAGGAATAGGATGGGCCTTGGTGGATGATATCACTCATGCAGAGATTAAGGAAGAGAAGATTATCAATGCCCGCCACTATCACACCATCACAGAGGTGAAGAATGGCGAGGGGCCACATCCCCTTAAAACCCCGAAAGGCTGGCTTCATTTGGCCCATGGCGTACGTGCCACGGCCGATGGTCTTCGTTATGTTTTATATATGTACATGACGTCATTGGAAGATCCCACGAAAGTGATAGCTAAGCCGGGAGGATACTTCCTCGTTCCTGAGGGTACTGAGTATGTGGGTGATGTGATGAATGTGGCCTTTGCCAATGGTTGGATTGCCGACGAAGATGGTAAGGTGTTTATCTATTATGCATCTGCTGATACTCGCATGCATGTGGCTACTTCTACAATAGACCGTCTGGTGGATTACTGCATGAATACGCCTGAGGACGGACTCTTTACAGCATCTTCAGTAGAAACCATCAAAAAATTGGTGAGAAAAAACATGGAATGTAAAAAATAATGTGTAACTTTGTACTCGCTAAAAATCATTAATCTATGGCAAGTTTAAAAGAAAAAATCGGTTATGCGCTGGGTGATGCAGCTGCGGGTGGTATAACTTGGAAGGTGATGTCGATAGCATTCCCTCTGTTCTTCACCAATGTTTTCGGATTAACCGTTGCAGACACGGCAACGCTGATGCTGATTGCCCGTATGTTCGACGTAGTTACCGACCCTTTGATGGGCTCTTTGGCTGATCGCACGCAGTCAAAATGGGGTACCTATCGTCCATGGCTGATTTTTGGAGCTGTTCCTCTTGGCGTGATTTTCGCCTTGCTTCTCTATACGCCTGATTTCGGTTCTGTCGGGAAACGTATCTATGCATATACCCTTTACTTGCTCATGATGGCTTGCTATACGGCTGTGAACGTGCCTTACGGTTCACTTCTCGGAGTAATGACCGAAGATGATAATGAGAAAAACCAGTTCTCTTCTTTCCGTATGGTGGGAGCTTATGCCATGGGATTCATCACGCTGCTGTCGTTCCCTTACTTGCAGAAACTTGTGGGCGGAACACCTCAGCATCAGTATGCTGTTCTTGGTGCCTGTTTGGGAGCTGTGGCTACAATCATGACTTTGGCATGCGGACTGCTTACGAAGGAACGCCTGAAGCCCGTTCGCGCTGAGAAGTTCTCTTTCAAACCCTTTGCCGATTTGTTTAAGAACAAGCCATGGATTTATCTGACACTGATTGGTATCTGCACCAACTTCTTCAACGGATTCCGTTATGCTGTGGCAGGTTACCTGATGGAATACTGTCTGCATGGTGACGTGACTGTCAGCGGATTGATTATCAACTACACAGTCTTTATGACATTCGGTGAAGTTACTTGCATGATTTTCGGAGGCCTTTCTCCGAAGTTTACGCAATGGATGGGCAGTAAGAAAAAAGCCTTTATGGTGGCTGGTCTCATTTGTATGGTATTCTCCATTGCTTTCTTCTTCGTTCCGATGAATCCCGCTTATATTTGGCTACTGATTGCTATTGTGGTTTTAACTTCTGTTGGCGTAGGTCTTTATTCTCCACTCTTGTGGTCAATGTATGCAGACGTGGCTGATTATGCTACCGAGAAAAACGGAACTTCTTCTACGGGTTTGATTTTCTCATCAGGAACCATGGCACAGAAGTTCGGTACTGCCATATCCGGCTCTTTGGTAGCCTTACTTTTGGGCCTTGCCGGTTTCTATTCAGGAACTGATGAAGTTACAGGTCAGACGGTTATAAACATCACAAACATGGAAGCTGTGCGTGAGATGACATGGGCTTTGTTCTCTATCTTCCCGGCTATCATTATTGTCATCATGTTGTGGCTGCTCTATAAATATCCTATCAAGAAATAATGAACACAAAAGTAAAGACACTTAAAGCTGAAGTCCGGGATGTATTGGAAAACAATATCCTGGACTTCTGGCTTCACCACATGGTGGATGAAGAGAATGGCGGTTTTTACGGGCAGATGACCGGTGAAGGTGAACTTATAAAAACTGCCGATAAAGGAGGTATTCTCAATGCCCGCATTCTTTGGTCGTTTTCTGCAGCCTATCGTGTTTTGAAGAAAACTGAATATCTGGAAGCCGCTACTCGTGCCAAGGATTATATCATTGAGCATTTCATCGATACCGAATACGGTGGAACCTACTGGAGTCTTGATTACAAGGGGCAGCCGAAAGACACGAAAAAGCAATTCTATGCCATTGGCTTCACAATCTACGGACTATCTGAATATGTCCGTGCTACTGGTGACCGTGAGGCTTTGGATTATGCTATCCAGCTTTATGAATGTATTGAGGAACATTCATTTGATTCAGAGTACAACGGCTATATTGAGGCTTGCACACGTGAATGGGGTAAGATTGAGGATATGCGGCTCTCAGAACTTGATGCCAATTTTCCAAAGTCGCAGAATACGCATTTGCACATTATCGAACCTTATACTAATCTCTACCGTTGTCTCAAGGAACTAAAGGCAGCAGATAGTTGCGACTATGTGCCCGCTATCGGCTCTGTTCTTCCCATTGGCGTAACAGTTCCTGACGATTTTATCGTCAGACTGGAAGCTTCTCTCCGCAACTTGATCGATATCTTTACCGATAAGATTCTCAATCCCACGACCCATCATCTCGATCTTTTCTTCGACATGGATTGGACGCGTGAGGCAGGGGCCTTGGAGAGCTATGGGCATGATATCGAATGTTCATGGCTGTTACACGAAGCGGCACTTGTCTTGGGAGATGCGAAAGTCCTGAAAAAGGTGGAACCCATTGTCCAGTTAGTTGCCAAGGCTTCTGAAAAGGGCTTGAATGCCGATGGCTCTATGGTTCATGAAGCTAATCTCGATACGGGTTATCTCGATACCGACCGCCATTGGTGGGTGCAGGCTGAAAATGTAGTGGGATGGATAAATATTTATCAGTATTTCGGAGATGAATCAGCCCTTGAAAAGGCGTTGAAGGGTTGGCAATACATTAAGGAAAATCTCATAGATTGTGAAGGAGGGGAGTGGTATTGGAGCCGAGATCCTGAAAGGAATATCAATCGTAAGGATGATAAGGCGGGTTTCTGGAAATGTCCTTATCACAATTCCCGAATGTGTCTGGAGTTGATGGAACGTGATTTTTGAGGTAGTTAATTGCTGTCTTGAAATAAGCAGTTTTGCCACTATTTTAGGCAGAAATTTCTTCTATGCTGAGGAGACTTTGTAAGAATGGCGTAGAAGCGTTGTAAGAATGCCATTTAGACGTTGTAAGAATGCCGTAGAAGCAAGGCTTCTACGGCATTCTTACAACACGTTGATTATTAATAACTTAGAGGGCTATCGTGTGCGGTCGTTAAGGTTTTTGATGTTATAGAACTTGCTCCACGCACTCTTGGGGTCGCTGCGGTAAACGGTAGCGATGGGGACATAGAAGACGCCCTCCTTCTGCATGGACTTACTGAAAGAACTCTTCTTGATTTTCACGGGTTTGCCGGAACGTACGATAACGGTATTGAGTGAATGGCAGTCGTCAAAAGCACCACCTCCAATTTCCTCCACACTACTTGGCAAATCAATGATACCCAGGGAACTGCATCCATTGAAGGCGTCTGATTCGATTTCCTTTACAGAATAAGGAATGTCTATTTTAGCCAATGCCGTGCAATTCTTGAAGATCTTTGAAGAAATGCTCTTGATTCCATTAGGTATATTTACAATAGCGAGGTTGTGGCAATCCTCAAAAACGCTGCTTGCCATTGAACGTACGCTGTTTGGAATATAGATACTGTCAAGACTGGCACATCCTTTGAAAGCATCATGATCGATACCCTTGATAGAGTTCGTGATGTTTACTTCCTTCAGACTGGAGCATCCTTCGAAAATGCTGTTAGCAATATTGTCCATGCTTGTGGTGAAGGAGAAACTCTTGAGTGAAGTGCAGTTCTTAAAGGCCACCCATCCAATGGCTTTCACACTATTGGGAATCTCAATCTCTTCGAGTGAAGAGCAGTCCTGGAAACAGGAATAACCGATTTTCTCCAGTCCCGAGGGCAGGTTGATGATTCTCAGACTTGAACAGCCTAAGAACAGATTGTAAGGTAGGGAAGTGATGTCTTCAGGAATGGTGATTTCCTCGAGAGAGGTGCATTTCTTAAAGGCACCCTGACCAATGCTGGTGATATCGTTATGGAGATTGACGGTTTTCAGGCTGCTGCATCCTGAGAAGGTTCCGCTCTTAATTTCCCTGACGGTTTCTGGAATGGTGATTTCCTCAAGACTGGTACAGTCCTCAAAGGCGCTAGATCCTATCTTTGTAACGCTATTTGGAATAGTGATTCTTGTGAGTGAAGTGGATCCCTTGAAGGCGTTGTCGTCTATTTCTTCTACATAATAGGTTATGCTGTCTTGTGTAAATTTGTCGGGAATTACGATTTCTCCGGCATAAAGATTCTTGCCGGTAATCACCTTGGCCTCCTTTTTCTTGAAGTCAAGTTTGTAGTTGATACCATCCACATTCGTCGTGGGTGATTTTTTCAGAATGTCAGTTACGGGCTGCAGGTTTGTAGCCGAAATGTTCGTTGTGGAGACTAATGCAAAAACGAACAATAGTGTTTTGAAAGACTTCAGTTTCATTTTGTTATTTTTAAAGTATTTACTTCTGTCTGCAAATATAATGATTTTTGGGGAAAGAAGGAGAATAAATTCAGGAAACTTGCAATCATTTGCGATTTATTTACTATCTTTGCACCGGTTTTAGCAATAATAGCTTGGGATAAGTGACAAATCATTACAATTACACATATATATGTATTTCACTTTGTTAATTACCGTCATCCTGACGGCTGTAGTCTTGGTAGTCGGGGCTTACGTGATAGCTAAGCTGATTGGCCCCCGCTCCTACAACAAGCTGAAAGGAGAACCCTTTGAGTGTGGTATTCCCACACGTGGTTCTTCATGGCTGCCTGTTTCGATAGGATACTACTTATTTGCAATCCTCTTCCTCATGTTTGATGTGGAAACGCTTTTCCTCTATCCATGGGCAGTGGTGGTTAAGGAGTTTGGAACGATGGCTCTTTTTAGCATTGGTTTCTTTCTCTTGGTACTTGTTTTTGGCTTGGCATATGCCTGGCGGAAAGGAGCGTTGGAATGGAAATAAGAAAACCGAGAATCAAGGCTTTACCCTACGAGGAGTTCAAGGACAACGAATCGTTGGAGAAGATTGTTGACGAGCTCCATGAGGGCGGTGTCAATGTGGTTATGGGTTCCCTTGACCAGATGATCAACTGGGGACGTTCTAATTCTTTGTGGTCGCTCACCTTTGCAACATCATGTTGCGGTATTGAGTTCATGGCTTGCGGATGTGCACGCTATGACTTCTCCCGCTTCGGTTTCGAGGTGACGCGTAACTCTCCCCGACAGGCAGACCTTATCATGTGTGCTGGTACGATTACCCACAAGATGGCTCCAGCTTTGAAACGTCTCTACGACGAAATGGCTGAGCCGAAGTATGTGGTTGCCGTAGGTGGCTGCGCTATCAGTGGCGGTCCCTTCAAGTCGAGTTATCATGTGGTTCAGGGCATTGAGGAGATTGTTCCTGTGGATGTGTTCATCCCTGGCTGTCCTCCGCGTCCCGAGGCAATCCTCTATGGTATGATGCAGTTGCAGCGCAAGGTGAAGATTGAGAAATTCTTCGGTGGCTCCAACCACAAGCAGACCAAGGACGAAGCTAAGCTGGGTGTTTCCAACGAGGAACTGATCTACGGTCGTGGCGGAAAGAAGCCTATCATCGTGACCGATGTGCCCGAGGAGGTTGCAGCGGAAATCAAGGCTAGTCAAACTAGTATTCCTAGTGAACCAAGTGTTCCTAATCAAGAAGGAAAGGAGGCCGCAAAATGAAATTAGAACATTTAGTATTCGATTTCGACAAGTTTGCCGCTGAAATGGCAAACCTCAAGGAGAAGAAGCACTTCGACTATCTTGTCACCATCGTGGGTGAGGACTTCGGAGAAGAAGGCTTGGGCTGCGTCTATATTCTGGAGAATACCGATAGCCATGAGCGTTGTTCTGTGAAGATGATTGCCCGCAGTCAGGTATGCGGTGACGGCAATGCCATGAACGGCACTGGCGATACCGATGGACAGAAACTTTATTACATTCCTACCGTTTCTAACATCTGGAAGGTTGCTGACCTGTTGGAGCGCGAAGTTTATGACTTCTTGGGAATTGTATTCCTGGGTCATAAGGATATGCGTCGTCTGTTCCTTCGTAATGATTTCGAAGGATGGCCACTTCGCAAGGATTTCAAGGCTTCTGGCAAATATACATTGGAAGATGATGTGGAGCCCGACTATGGGCTGGAGTATTTCATCGATGACAGAGGCAAATTGCAGTCAAAACAGAATCGTCTGTTCGGTCCTAACGACTATGTGGTTAATATCGGTCCTCAGCACCCTTCAACTCACGGCGTGCTCCGTTTGCAGACGGTGCTCAACGGTGAGATCGTGAAGCGTGTCTATCCTCATCTAGGCTATATCCATCGTGGTATTGAAAAGATGTGGGAGTCGATGACTTATCCCCAGACTTTAGCTTTAACCGATCGTCTTAACTATCTGTGTGCCATGCAGCAGCGTCATGCGCTGGTGGGCGTGATAGAAGAGGCCATGGGCATCGAACTTACCGAGCGCATCCAAACCATCCGTACCATCATGGACGAGTTGCAGCGTCTGGATAGCCACTTGCTGTTCACTTCCTGCTGTGCTCAGGACTTGGGTGCCCTTACGGCTTTCCTCTATGGAATGCGCGACCGTGAGCATGTGCTCAACGTGATGGAAGAAACAACTGGCGGACGCCTCATCCAGAACTATTATAGAATAGGTGGACTGCAAGACGACATTGATCCTAACTTCGTGAAGAACTGTAAGGATCTTGTTAAGTATTTGCGTCCAACCATTCAGGAGTATCTTGATGTGTTTGGTGATAATATCATCACTCACAACCGTATGGAGAATGTAGGTCCGATGAATCTTGAAGACTGCATCAGTTATGGTGTGACGGGTCCTGCCGGACGTGCTTCAGGTTGGAAGAACGATGTTCGTAAGAATCACCCCTACGACCTTTATGATAAGGTGGAATGGGAGCAGATTACTACCGATACTTGTGACTCTATGGGTCGTTATATGGTTCATATCAACGAGATGTACCAGAGCCTGAACATCATCGAACAACTCATTGATAACATTCCTGAGGGTGATTTCTACGTGAAGCAGAAGCCTATCATCAAGGTTCCCGAGGGGCAGTGGTACTACTCTGTGGAGGGTGCTGCCGGAGAGTTCGGTGTATATCTCGATTCGAAGGGCGACAAGAGCCCCTATCGCATGAAGATGCGCCCAATGGGTCTTTCACTCGTAGGTGCCCTCGATCCCATGCTTCGTGGCCAGAAGATTGCCGACCTCGTTACTACGGGTGCTGCCATCGATATCGTAATTCCTGACATTGACAGATAAAGGTATGGAACATATATTTGATTTTTCTATCGTAACAAAATGGTTCGATGAATTGCTGAGAGTCACCTGTGGGCTCAACAGCTTCTGGACCATTCTGATTGAGTGTGTGCTGGTAGGTCTCCTCATATTGGTAGCCTACGCACTCATTGCTATGGTGCTTATTTTTATGGAGCGTAAGGTTTGTGCTTACTTCCAATGCCGTATAGGTCCGGTTCGTGTAGGTCCCTGGGGATTGCTTCAGGTGGTGGCCGATGTGCTGAAGATGCTCATCAAAGAGATCTTCTTTGTTGACAAAGCCGACAAATTCCTCTATGCCGTTGCGCCTTTCCTGGTGATTATCGGTTCGGTGGGTGCTTTCTGCTTCCTGCCGTGGAACCGCGGAGCCGAGATTCTCGACTTCAACGTGGGACTCTTCCTGCTGACCGCCATCTCTTCGATTGGTGTTGTGGGTATCTTCCTCGCTGGTTGGGCTTCCAATAATAAGTATTCTGTGGTTTCGGCCATGCGTGCTGCTGTTCAGATGATTTCCTATGAGATGTCGCTTTGCCTCTGCCTGATTACCGCCGTTATTCTGACGGGAACGATGCAGGTGAGCGGTATCGTTGAGAGTCAGGCTGGTCCTTGGGGATGGCTCATTGTCCGCGGCCATATTCCTGCCATCATTGCCTTCGTGGTGTTTATCATCGCTGGTAATGCTGAGGCCAACCGTGGCCCGTTCGATATGGCTGAGGCTGAGAGTGAGTTGACCGCTGGTCACCATACGGAATATTCAGGTATGGGCTTCGGATATTTCTATCTGGCCGAGTTCCTGAACATGTTCATCATTGCCGGTATTGCTGCCATGGTATTCCTTGGTGGATGGGCTCCCGTCCAGATTGGCGTTGCCGGTTTCGACACCGTGATGCAGTACATCCCCGGCATCGTATGGTTCATGGGCAAGGCCTTCTTCATCGTTTGGCTGATGATGTGGATTAAGTGGACATTCCCACGTCTGCGTATCGATCAGATTCTGAAATTAGAATGGAAGTATCTCATGCCATTGGCCCTGCTCAACCTCGTGCTGATGACCGTAGTGGTGGCTTTAGGCCTTCATTGGTAAAAATATTTTCGGTTATCCGGTTATCCGGTTACCCCGCTAAACATAAAATAAAATGGAAGATAAAAAATCATATTTCAGCGAACTCGGGCACGCCGTGAAGACTTTGGCCGTAGGCATGAAGACCACCATCAAGGAGTATGGCAAGGACTACTGGACCAATAAGTCAACAGAGCAGTACCCCGAGAACCGCAAGACCACACTCCATGTGTCTGCCCGTCATCGCGGACGCCTCGTGTTCAAGCGCAACGAGGACGGCAGCTATAAGTGTACGGCTTGCACGCTTTGCGAGAAGTCATGCCCTAACGGCACGATTAAGATTGTCTCGCACATGGCCGAAGATCCCGAAACAGGACGCAAGAAGAAGGTGCTCGACGATTACCGTTACGACCTTGGCGACTGCATGTTCTGCCAGCTCTGCACCAATGCCTGCAACTTCGATGCCATTGAGTTTACCAACGATTTCGAGAATGCTGTCTTTGACCGCAACCAATTGGTGCTCCATCTTGACAAGGAGGTTTACCAAGGTGGTTCTCTGCCTAACCTCATTGAGGGTGGTGCTGAATGGCAAGTCGGCAAGTTTAACACCAAAACGAAATAATCAGGAATATGGCAAATACAGTTATGTTTTTTATTCTCGCTGTGGTGATACTGGCATCAGCCGTGCTTTGTGTCACTACAAAGCGAATCATGAGAGCGGCCACTTTCCTGCTGTTCGTTCTCTTTGGCATTGCAGGACTTTATTTCCTGCTTGACTACACATACCTCGGTGCTGCTCAGATTGCCGTCTATGCTGGTGGCGTGACGATGATCTATATCTTCGCCATTCAGTTGGTAAGCAAGCAGACACTTCAGGGAATGGTAGAACGGATGAAGGGTTCACGTGTGGCCTTCGGCGCACTCGTAGCCCTCATCGGACTTCTCACCACGGCTGTAGTCTTTGTGAAGAATCATTTTTATAACAACTTTATGCTGACTGGCGACAAGGAAGTAAGCATGAAGGAAATCGGAAACGCTCTGGTAGGCGCCGACAAGTTCGGTTATGTATTGCCCTTTGAGTTCATTTCCATTTTCCTGCTGGCTTGTATTATCGGCGGCATTATGATTTCAAGAAAGGAGTAATAGTATGGTACCAGTAAGTTATTTCTTTGTGCTTTCCGCACTTTTGTTCTTTATCGGTGTCTTCGGTTTTATCAGCCGTAGGAACCTGATTGCCATGCTCATCTCCGTGGAACTGATCCTGAATGCCGTGGATCTGAACTTTGCGGCTATCAACCGCATCGTTTATCCTGAAGCACTCGAGGGATTCTTCTTCTCGCTGTTCTCCATCGGTGTAAGTGCCGCTGAGACAGCTGTTGCCGTGGCTATCATCATCAATGTTTACCGCAACTATCACAGTGACCAGGTGAACTCGATTGAAAATATGAAATGGTAATCCTAATGAATTAAGAATTAAGATTTAAGAATTAAAAATTATGGACTATACATATTCAATCCTGATCCTGCTCATGCCGCTGATTTCGTTCCTTGTATTGGGACTTGCGGGTATGAAAATGTCGCATAAGACGGCAGGACTCATCGGCACCTGTTCCTTGGGTGTTGTGACACTGGTGAGCTACATGACAGCCTTCACCTATTTTACTGCGGATCGTCTTGCTGACGGTACGTTCGCAACGATTGTGCCTTACAATTTCACATGGTTGCCTTTGGGACGTCTCCACTTTGATTTGGGTATTCTATTGGATCCCATTTCGGTGATGATGCTCATCGTCATTTCGACGGTTTCCCTGATGGTACATATCTATTCGTTCGGCTATATGCACGGTGAGAAAGGTTTCCAGCGTTACTATGCTTTCCTGAGCCTCTTCTCAATGTCTATGCTGGGTTTGGTACTGGCTACCAATATCTTCCAGATGTATCTGTTCTGGGAGTTGGTAGGTGTGAGCTCTTATCTGCTCATCGGCTTCTACTATCCTACACATGCCGCTGTGGCTGCTTCTAAGAAGGCATTCATCGTAACGCGTTTTGCTGATATGTTCTTCCTCATCGGTATCCTCATCTTCGGCTACTATGTGCAGTCGTTCAGCTTCTCCTTTGTTGGAACAGAAGTTGTGATGGCCGATGGCACAGAACCTTTTATTACTGCTAATATGGCTAAGGCCGTGGCTGCCGGAGGCTTTATCATTCCTACAGCTTTGGTGCTGATGTTCATTGGCGGTGCTGGTAAGAGTGCCATGTTCCCGTTGCACATCTGGTTGCCGGATGCCATGGAAGGTCCAACGCCTGTATCTGCATTGATTCATGCTGCTACGATGGTGGTGGCTGGTGTTTTCCAGATTGCTCGCATGTTCCCCTTGTGGATTCAATATGCCCCAGGCTCAATGAGCATTATCGTCTGGGTGGGTGTATTTACCGCTTTCTATGCAGCTGCTGTGGCATGTGCCCAGAGCGACATCAAGCGTGTGCTGGCATTCTCTACTATTTCACAGATTGCCTTCATGATGGTGGCTCTTGGTGTAAGTCTTCCCGGACACGAGGCTGTTCTTGACAATCACACTCAGCTGGGTTATATGGCTGGTATGTTCCACCTTTTCACCCATGCTATGTTCAAGGCATGTCTCTTCCTCTGTGCTGGTTGTATTATTCATGCAGTTCATTCGAACGAGATGAATCTGATGGGTGGACTTCGCAAATATATGCCTATTACACACGTAACATTCCTCATCAGCTGTCTGGCTATCGCTGGTATTCCATTCTTCTCAGGTTTCTGTTCAAAGGATGAGATTATCACCGCCTGCTTTGAGTACAGCCCCTGGGTAGGTTGGATTATGACTGGCATCGCCGCCATGACTGCCTTCTACATGTTCCGTCTCTACTACGGCATCTTCTGGGGAACCGAGAACAAGGAAGCCCACGAGCATCACACGCCCCATGAGGCTCCTGCCACGATGACTATCCCTCTGATCGTACTCTGCTGCATCACGATGGGCGTTGGTATTTATTCCACCATTGCCGGATTTGCAGGGTGGGGTGGTAACTTCGGTGAGTTCGTAAGTGCTGCCGGAACTCCCTATACGATTCATTTCGATACACAGATAGCCATCACTTCTACGGTGATTGCCATCCTGAGCATCTGTCTGGCCACCTATATATATAAAGGTGAGAGCCAGCCTATTGCCGACCGTCTCTACAAACAATTCCCCCGTCTCCATCGTGCTGCCTATAAGCGCTTCTATATGGATGAGGTATGGATGTATTTCACGCATAAAATTGTATTCCGTCTCTTCTCGCATCCTATTGCCTGGTTCGACCGTCACGTGGTTGATGGCACCTTCAACTTTATGGCATGGGGAGCCAATGAGGCAGGCGAAAGCCTCCGTCCCTGGCAGAGCGGTGATGTGCGTCAGTATGCTGTGTGGTTCCTCACGGGCAGCGTTGCACTGTCGTTAGTTTTATTAGCAATGTAAAATTATCTATCCGGCTATCCTTTTATCCGGCTAAAAATAAAAAAAACAATGTCAATACTAACATTATATGTAGTAATCCCCGCGCTGATGCTGCTTGGCCTTTGGCTGGCTCGCAATCTTAATGAGGTGCGTGGTGTGATGGTGGCAGGTGCTTCATGTCTGTTGGCCCTGTCTATATGGCTTACGATTTATTTCGTGCAACAGAGGGCTGGCGGTAACAATGCTGAGATGCTGCTCACTTATTCTGTTGACTGGTTCAAGCCTTTGAATATTAAATATGCCGTGGGTGTGGACGGTATCTCTGTGGTGATGCTGCTCCTTTCGAGTATCATTGTCTTCACAGGTACTTTTGCCTCTTGGCAGCTTAAACCGCTCACCAAGGAATATTTCCTTTGGTTCACCCTTCTTTCCACGGGTGTGTTTGGTTTCTTCATCTCCATCGATATGTTCGCCATGTTCATGTTCTATGAGGTGGCTCTGATTCCGATGTACTTGCTGATTGGTGTTTGGGGGTCTGGCAGACGTGAATATGCGGCTATGAAACTGACGCTGATGCTGATGGGAGGTTCTGCACTGCTGATTCTCGGAATTCTGGGTATCTACTTCTATAGCGGTGCTGATACGATGATTGTAACGGAGATTGCTGCCAAGCACAACATCCCCGTGAACATCCAGAAGATTTTCTTCCCCTTCATCTTCATCGGTTTTGGTGTGCTGGGTGCTTTGTTCCCCTTCCACACTTGGTCTCCCGATGGTCATGCTTCGGCACCTACCGCCGTTTCCATGCTCCATGCTGGTGTGCTGATGAAACTTGGAGGTTATGGTTGTTTCCGCGTAGCCATGTATCTACTGCCGGAAGCTGCCCAGGAACTTGCTTGGATCTTCCTGATTCTCACAACAATTTCTGTGGTTTATGGAGCTCTCTCTGCATGTGTACAAACCGACCTGAAGTATATCAATGCTTATTCGTCGGTGTCTCACTGCGGATTGGTGCTTTTTGCTCTGCTGATGATGACACAGACTTCTTGCACGGGTGCTATCCTGCAGATGCTTTCTCACGGCTTGATGACGGCTCTCTTCTTTGCTCTCATCGGTATGATCTATGGTCGTGCACACACTCGTGACGTGCGTTATCTCGGTGGTTTGATGAAGATTATGCCTTTCCTTGCTTGCGGCTATGTCATTGCAGGTTTGGCTAATTTAGGTCTTCCCGGATTCTCCGGATTCATTGCAGAGATGACTATTTTCGTGGGTTCTTTCGAGAATGCAGATGTGTTCCGTCGCACTTGCACCATCATCGCTTGTACCTCTATTGTTATCACCGCTGTCTATATCCTTCGTGTTGTTGGTAAGATTCTCTTCCAGAAGGTTGATTATCCCCATTGTGACACTGTGACATTGACTGATGCCACCTGGGATGAACGCGTTGCAGTCATCGGACTTATTGCTTGTGTGGCAGGTCTTGGTTGCTTCCCGCTGATTTTCAGTCATATCATAGATAGTGGCGTTGGAAGTATTCTGTCGAATATCCTGATGGCAGGAATGTAAAAATCAAATTGTCAAATAGTAAAATAGTAAAATTAAGATATGAACTACGGACAATTCTTAAATATGATTCCTGAGGCAGTGTTGGTGCTCATGCTCATCATTACCTTTGTACAGGATTTTATTCTTGGATATGATCTGAAGAAGAAAAAGCAGGAGGGTGATAAGTTTAACACTCTGACTTCTGTCATGATGCTCATTCTGGCAGTTGTCTGCTTCTTCTCTATCCGAAACAATAGTGAGGTCAATCTATTTGGCGGAATGTATGTGACTACCGCAGCTGTTACCGTGATGAAGACCATTCTTGCATGTGGTACTTTAATCGTGTGCATTCAGGCTCGTCAGTGGCTTTCCCGTTCTGATACCTCTTTCAAGGCAGGTGAGTTCTACATGCTCGTAGAGAGTACGCTGCTGGGTATGTTCATGATGATGTCTTCCGGACATTTCCTGACTTTCTTCCTTGGATTGGAAATGGCCAGTGTGCCCATGGCATGTCTGGTAGGTTTGGATAAGTATCGTCACAACTCAGCAGAAGCAGCTGCTAAGTTCATCTTGACAGCGACCTTCTCCAGCGGAGTTATGCTCTACGGTATCTCTATGCTTTATGCTGCCACAGGAACGCTGTATTTTGATGATTTCGCTGCTAATCTGACTCAGAGCATTCGCGTCTATCCGTCAGCGCTTTCCATCGTAGGATTGGTATTCTTTGCCAGCGGTTTAGGCTTCAAGATTTCGTTGGTGCCTTTCCACTTCTGGACAGCCGATACTTATCAGGGAGCACCCACGACCGTCACAGGTTATCTGAGTGTTATCTCGAAAGGTGCTGCAGCCTTCACGCTCTGCACCATTCTGATGAAGGTTTTCCCCGCAATGATTGAGCATTGGGAGATGTGGCTCTACATCGTGATTGTGCTCTCTATCACTGTGGCAAACCTCTTTGCCATTCGTCAGACAGAGTTGAAGCGATTCATGGCTTTCAGCTCTATCTCACAGGCTGGTTACATCATGCTGGCGGTGGTAGGTAACAGTGCCTATGGTGTGGCTGCACTCACTTATTATGTGCTGATTTATGTTGTTGCCAACATGGCTGTCTTCACCGTTATCAGCGCTGTCGAGGAAGCCAATGGAGGCCGTACTGATATGGATGCATACAACGGATTCTATCAGAACAATCCCAAGTTCGCATTCCTGATGACGTTGGCTTTGTTCTCATTGGCAGGTATTCCTCCATTTGCAGGTATGTTCTCGAAATTCTTCGTCTTCATGGCCGCTGCTCAGGAAGGCTCCTTTGCTGCCTATTTCGTAGTCTTTATCGCTTTGATCAACACGGTAGTGTCACTCTACTACTACCTGCTCATTGTGAAAGCTATGTATATTAAGGCTGAAGAGAATCCGCTGCCTACATTCAAGAGTACAACGAGCACCAAGCTGGCTCTCGGCATCTGTACCGTTGGCATTATGCTCTTCGGTATCTGCTCGTTGTTCTATGACTGGATTTTCTGCTACGCTTAAATCAAGTTGTTTCTATAATAAGCGGCCCGATGGATTTCTCTGTTGGGTCGTTTTTTTGTGTAGCTATGGTAGGTATGGGTAGCCGTATATTCAAAAACGTCAGTCAGTCAGATGTCAGATTGGAAACATTGGATGAGTGAAAATCATATTTTGAAAATTTAACAAGGGGAAAACTGTTATGGTGCGTATTTTAAATAGTAATAAGCAAATATTATTATAATTATAAGAAATGGCAAATAGATATTTATTAGGATTCGATGTCGGCAGTTCGTCTGTAAAGGCATCGCTCGTTGACGCAGATACTGGAGTTTGCTCCGCTACTGCTTTTTATCCTGAGAAAGAGGCACCTATAATGGCTGTTAAGGCTGGATGGGCAGAGCAAGACCCACAGATGTGGTGGGATAATGCCAAGCTTTCGCTGAAGAAAATCATGGCAGATGCTGGTGCTACGGCCGATGACATTAAGGCTATTGGTATCTCTTATCAGATGCACGGATTGGTATGTGTGGACAAGAATCAGCAGGTGCTCCGCCCCAGTATTATCTGGTGTGACTCACGTGCCGTACCATACGGTGAGAAAGCATTTAATGAGCTTGGTGCCGAGCAGTGCTTGGGACATTTGCTCAATTCTCCCGGTAATTTCACAGCAGCCAAATTGGCATGGGTAAAGGAGAATGAACCGGAACTTTTCGACAAGATAGATAAAATTATGCTTCCAGGTGACTACATTGCCATGCGCCTGAGTGGTGTTGCTAACACGACAATCAGCGGTCTTTCTGAGGGTATGATGTGGGACTTCAAAGAGAAGCGTCCCGCTAAGTTCTTGCTCGACTATTTCGGATTCCCTGAAGATGTAGTTTCCGATATCGTTCCAACTTTCTCTATTCAGAGCACGGTTTGCAAGGCAGCTGCAGAGGAACTGGGATTGAAAGAAGGAACGCCTATTTCTTATCGTGGAGGAGACCAGCCCAATAATGCACTTTCTCTTAACGTGTTCAATCCTGGTGAGATTGCCTCTACTGCAGGAACTTCAGGCGTTGTTTATGGAGTACTGGGTGAAGCCAACTATGATCCCAAGAGCCGTGTGAACACTTTTGCTCATGTGAATTACTCGAAGGATTTAGATCGTCTGGGTGTGCTCTTGTGTATTAACGGAACGGGTATTCTGAATGCCTGGGTTCGCCGCAACGTAGCTCCTGAGGGCATTTCCTATAGTGAGATGAACGATATGATGGCTGGTATTCCCATCGGTTCAGAGGGTGTAAGTATCATTCCATTCGGCAATGGCGCAGAACGCGTTTTGGAGAATCGCGAGATAGGCTGTTCCATCAATGGTATTAATTTCAACAAACATTCCAAGGCTCACATCATGCGCGCTGCTCAGGAAGGTATCGTCTTTTCGTTCTGCTATGGTATGGAAGTGATGCAGGAGATGGGTATGGACATTCGTAAGATTCATGCTGGTAAGGCTAATATGTTCTTGTCAGATATATTCCGCAATACACTTGCCAGCGTTAGCGGTGCCACCATCGAACTCTATGAGACCGATGGAAGCGTAGGTGCTGCAAAGGGAGCTGGAATGGGTTGTGGTATCTATAAGGACAATAATGAGGCATTTGCCACGTTAAAGAAGTTGGCTGTTATTGAGCCTGATGAAAAGAACCGCGATGCTTATCTGAATGCTTATGCAGAATGGAAGGCCAATCTGGAACAGATTATCAAGAATTAAGAATTAAGAGTTAAGAGTGAAGAATTATTGCTTTGGCAATTAAGAATTATCAATTAAGAATTATATAAACCTAATTTTTTAAATCAACTATTATGGCAAAAGAGTATTTTCCACAAATTGGAAAGATTCCTTTCGAGGGAAAGGACAGTAGAAACCCATTAGCATTCCACTACTATGATGCTGACAAGGTGATTATGGGTAAAACCATGAAGGAGTGGCTTCGCTTCGCTATGGCTTGGTGGCACACACTGGGACAGGCAAGTGCAGACCCATTTGGAGGCCAGACCCGCAGCTACGAGTGGGACAAGGCTGACAACGCTGTTCAGCGCGCCAAGGATAAGATGGACGCTGGTTTCGAGATCATGGACAAGCTCGGCATCGAGCTGTTCTGCTTCCACGATGTTGACCTCGTAGAAGAGGGTGCAAACGTTGAGGAATATGAGGCTAACATGAAGGCCATCACCGACTATGCTCTTGAGAAGATGGCTGCATTCCCAAAGATCAAGCTGCTCTGGGGTACTGCTAATGTATTCGGTAACAAGCGTTACATGAATGGTGCTTCTACCAACCCTGATTTCGATGTTGTAGCTCGTGCTATCGTTCAGATTAAGAACGCTATCGATGCTACCATCAAGCTCGGCGGTCAGAACTATGTATTCTGGGGTGGACGTGAGGGTTATATGAGCCTTCTGAACACTGACCAGAAGCGTGAGAAGGAGCATATGGCCACCATGCTTGGCATGGCTCGCGACTATGCACGCGCTAAGGGATTCAAGGGCACATTCCTCATTGAGCCAAAGCCCATGGAGCCCACAAAGCACCAGTATGATGTTGACACAGAGACCGTTATCGGATTTCTGAAGGCTCACGGCCTGGACAAGGACTTCAAGGTGAACATCGAGGTGAACCACGCCACACTCGCCGGCCACACCTTCGAGCACGAGCTCTGCTGCGCCGTTGACAACGGTATGCTCGGTTCTATCGATGCTAACCGCGGTGATGCCCAGAACGGTTGGGATACTGACCAGTTCCCCATCGATAACTATGAGCTGACTCAGGCTATGCTTCAGATCATCCGCAACGGTGGTCTCGGCAATGGCGGTACCAACTTCGATGCTAAGATGCGCCGCAACTCTACCGATCCTGAGGATGTATTCATCGCTCATATCAGCGGTATGGACGCTATGGCACGCGCTCTTGAGAACGCTGCTGCCATCATCGAGGACGGTACACTCTGCAACATGGTGAAGGAGCGCTATGCTTCGTTCGACGCCGGTAAGGGTAAGGAGTTCGAAGAGGGCAAGCTGACGCTCGAGGACGCTTACGAGTATGGTAAGAAAGTGAATGAGCCTAAACTGACCTCAGGTAAACAGGAACTCTACGAGACTATCGTGTCTTGGTTTGCCAAGTAAGCAATTGCCTTTTCCCTCATTCTTTCCCTAATTAGGGAAGAAGGGTTAGAAATTTCCCCCTCTATTCACAGAGGGGGATTTTTTTGCCCTTTTCTTTTGGATAAGTCGTAAATAATGTTTAATTTTGCCAAATATATCATTTACACGCATCGTTAACAGATGGCTTACAACAATAATCATGTAGTAATCATGGCAGGAGGAGTGGGTAGTCGCTTCTGGCCGATGAGCACCGCCGAGAAACCTAAGCAGTTTATCGACGTGTTGGGAGTTGGGCGTTCGCTTCTGCAGCTGACACTCGACCGTTTCAAAGATGTTTGTGATCCCCATAATGTTTGGGTGGTAACCAATAAGAATTATGCAAGCATAGTTCAAGAACAGTTGCCAGAAGTTCCCGTGGAGAACATTCTTTGCGAACCATGTCGTCGCAATACGGCTCCTTGCATAGCATATGTAAGCTGGCGTATCAAGAAAAAAGATCCGAAGGCCAATGTCGTGGTGACTCCCAGCGACCATATTGTGATGAACACCGAGGAATTCCGTCGTGTTATCAAGATGTGCATGAAGTTTACCGGTGAGAATGATGCCATCGTCACTTTGGGCATGAAGCCGACTCGTCCTGAGACGGGCTATGGCTATATTCAGGCAGATCTATCCACCAGCAGTCCCCGCAACAAGGAAATCTTCCGTGTGGATTCTTTTAAGGAGAAACCCAGTCAGGAGAAGGCTTTGACTTATATCCGGAGCAAGAGTTTTTTTTGGAATGCGGGCATCTTCATCTGGAGTGTCAGTACTATCGTGAATGCTTTCCGTATCTATCAGCCGGCTATCAACCGCGTGTTTGAGAGCATGCTGCCTTTCTATGGTACAGACAAAGAACAGGAGGAAATTGACAAGCGCTTCCCAGAGTGCGAGAGTATTTCTGTTGACTATGCCATTATGGAGAAAGCTGAGGAGATATTTGTATGTCCTGCTGACTTCGGTTGGAGTGATTTGGGCACTTGGGGTTCCCTGTTGATGCAAACGAAAAAAGATCTTTATGGCAATAGTGTAATAGGCCAGAATGTGAATCTCTACGACACTCATAATTCTATTATCCACACGTTGGATCATAAGAGAGTGGTCGTTCAGGGTCTCGATGGCTATATCGTAGCCGAGGAAGGTGGTCGTCTGCTTATTTGCAAGTTGTCGGAAGAACAGCGCATCCGACAGTTTTCTGGAGAAGAATAGGAGAACAGGGTCTTATATTTTATGGAAAAGAAAGTAGCTTTGATAACCGGTATTACCGGACAGGATGGCAGTTATCTTGCCGAGTTTTTGATTGAAAAGGGATACGAGGTTCACGGCCTTTTGCGTCGTTCATCCTCTTTTAATACAGGTCGTATTGAACATCTTTATCTTGACGAGTGGGTGCGCGATATGAAGAAATCACGTTTGGTAAATCTTCATTGGGCAGATATGACCGACTCTTCCTCGCTCATACGAATCATCGGAGAAACCAAACCTTCTGAGATTTATAATTTGGCTGCTCAGAGCCACGTGAAGGTGTCTTTCGATGTTCCCGAATATACTGCTGATACGGATGCTGTGGGCGTACTCCGTCTTTTGGAAGCTGTGCGAATATGTGGTTTGGAACATCAATGCCGCATCTATCAGGCAAGCACCTCCGAGCTTTTTGGAAAGGTACAAGAGGTTCCGCAGAGTGAAACCACACCTTTTTATCCCCGTTCTCCATATTCTGTTGCCAAACTCTATGGCTTTTGGATTATGAAAAACTACCGTGAGTCTTACGGAATGTATTGTTGCAACGGTATTCTTTTTAATCATGAGAGTGAGCGCCGAGGTGAAACCTTTGTGACTCGTAAGATCACACTCGCTGCTGCCCGTATTGCCCAGGAACAGCAGGATAAACTTTATTTGGGTAATCTCAATGCCCTTCGCGACTGGGGGTATGCGAAGGATTATGTGGAGTGTATGTGGCTTATCCTTCAGCAGCCGGAGCCAGATGACTTCGTGATTGCCACGGGTGAATATCACACGGTTCGCGAGTTCTGCACACTGGCTTTCCATCATGTGGGCATTGAACTTGAATGGCGCGGAGATGGTCTTGATGAGCAAGGTGTCGATAAGAAGACTGGAAAGATACTTGTGGAAGTTGATCCCAAGTATTTCCGTCCAGCTGAGGTTGAACAGTTGTTGGGAGATCCTTCGAAGGCCAAGGCAAAGCTGGGATGGAATCCTCGTAAGACCAGTTTCGAAGACCTCGTGAAGATTATGGTCGATCATGATATGAAAAAGGTGCATAAATTGTATCTGAAATCTAAGATTGAGGACTGATTATGCTTCAGAAAGATAGTAAAATATATGTAGCGGGACACCATGGACTTGTGGGTTCCGCTATTTGGAATAATCTGAAGAGTAGGGGATATACCAATCTTGTGGGTCGTTCCCATAAGGAACTCGACTTATTAGACTCTGTAGCCGTTCGTCGCTTCTTTGATGAGGAACAGCCAGATGCCGTGGTACTTGCTGCCGCTCATGTCGGGGGTATCATGGCGAATCTTCACTATCGTGCTGATTTCATTTACCAGAATCTTCAGATTCAGCAAAACGTTATCGGAGAGAGCTGGCGCCATGGTGTGAAGAAACTGCTCTTCCTGGGTTCTACTTGCATTTATCCGCGTGAGGCTCCACAACCGATGCCTGAGGATTGTCTGCTTACATCTCCTCTGGAATATACCAATGAACCTTATGCCATTGCTAAGATTGCGGGTTTGAAAATGTGTGAAAGTTTCAATATCCAGTATGGTACGAATTACATAGCTGTCATGCCTACTAATCTCTATGGACCTAATGACAACTTCCATCTTGAAAATTCTCACGTGCTACCGGCAATGATTCGCAAAATTCATCTAGCCAAATGCTTGAACAAAAGCAATTGGGATGCAGTACGAAAGGACATCGATTTGCGTCCAGTCACACTCAAGGATGGTGATGGCTTGTTGCGTGTGAACGGTCAAAGTGCGGAGTCGGATATCCTTCGAGTATTGGCTCATTATGGAATTGAACCAAATGCTGTAACACTCTGGGGCACAGGCTCTCCAATGCGTGAATTCTTGTGGAGCGAAGAGATGGCAGATGCGTCTGTTCACGTTCTTCTCAATGTTGACTTCAAGGACACCTACGACACTAGTGTGAAGAATGCTGACGGTATTACTGAGATTCGAAATTGCCATATCAATGTGGGAACAGGCAAGGAAATCAGTATTCGTGAAGTGGCTGAACTGATTATGAAGGAAATCGGTTTCAAGGGTGAACTTAGATGGGACTCAACAAAACCGGACGGAACACTTAAGAAACTTACAGATGTAAAGAAACTTCATAGTCTTGGATGGCACCATAAGATTGAAATTGATGAGGGCGTCCACCGTCTTTATGAATGGTATAAACAAGGCATCTGTATCAATCATCAAAGTGTTTGAGCAAAAACATTTAAATAAAAAATGTACCTGAGTGATTAGGTACATTTTTGTTTTCTCACGTTTTTTATCTAAAAGATAAACAATCTAAAATCGATAAACAACAGAACAAGTATGAAGACTTATCCTAAAATTGGTATCCGTCCGACTATTGATGGTCGTCAGGGAGGTATCCGTGAAAGCTTGGAAGAGAAGACTATGAGTCTTGCCAAGGCAGTTAAGAATCTTATTGAAAGCAATCTTCGTAACGGCGATGGTTCTCCTGTGGAGTGTGTGATTGCTGACACTACTATCGGCCGTGTGGCCGAGAGTGCCGCTTGTGCTGAGAAGTTTGAGCACGAGGGCGTAGGTTCGTCTATCACCGTTACCAGTTGCTGGTGTTACGGTTCTGAGACAATGGACATGAATCCTTACTATCCAAAGGCTGTATGGGGCTTCAATGGTACTGAACGTCCCGGTGCTGTCTATCTTGCTGCTGTGCTTGCCGCCCATGCCCAGAAGGGTTTGCCTGCTTTTGGTATTTATGGCCATGATGTTCAGGATCTTCCCGATAACACCATTCCTGCTGATGCTGCTACCAAGATCCTCCGCTGGGCACGTGCTGCTCAGGCCGTAGCCACAATGCGCGGACAATCTTATCTTTCCATGGGTAATACATGTATGGGTATTGCCGGAAGTATTGTGAATGCCGATTTCTTCCAGGAGTATTTCGGCATGCGCACCGAATATGTTGACCTTGTGGAGATTCTCCGTCGTGTTGATTTTGGAATCTATGACAAAGATGAATTCAAAAAGGCTATGGAGTGGGTTGATAAGTATTGCAAGCCCATGGAAGGTCACGACTATAATGAAGACCGCGAACTTTTCCCTGGCACGCCTATGACTACCTACAACGGTAAGGGCAAGGGTAAGAACCGTCAGGAGAAGGACGAGGACTGGGAGTTCACTGTGAAGTGCATGATAATCATCCGCGATCTCATGCATGGTAATCCCAAGCTCGCCGAGATGGGCTATTTCGAGGAGGCAAAAGGCCACAACGCAATTCTCGGAGGTGTTCAGGGTCAGCGCCAATGGACTGACTATAAGCCTAATTTCGACTTCCCCGAGTCTTTGATGTGTACTTCTTTCGACTGGAATGGTATTCGTGAGGCAGATGTGCTCGCAACCGAGAATGATTCACTTAACGGTATTTCCATGCTGTTTGGCCATCTGCTAACCAATAAGGGCGTGATGTTCTCCGACATTCGTACTTATTGGAGTCCTGAGGCTGTGGAGCGTGTAACGGGCAAGAAACCTGAAGGCTGTGCTGCTGGTGGATTTATCCATCTCATTAATTCTGGTGCTACTACACTTGATGCTACAGGCGCAATGTCTGATGCTAATGGTGAACCCATCATGAAGTCACCTTGGGAGATGAACGAGGCCGATGTGGAGGCTTGTCTGAAAGCCACTTCTTGGATGCCAGCTGACCGCGACTATTTCCGCGGAGGTGGATATTCCAGCCATTTCCTCACCCGCGGTGGTATGCCAATGACCATGATGCGTGTGAACATTGTAAAGGGTCTTGGTCCTGTGTTGCAGTTAGCAGAGGGTTGGACGGTAAGTCTTGATCCTGATGTGAACGATATTCTCGACAAACGCACCGATCCCACATGGCCTACCACTTGGTTTGCTCCGCGTCTCGATCCTACAAAGGACGCTTTCAAGGACGTTTATTCCGTGATGAATAACTGGGGTGCCAACCATGGTGCTATAGCTTATGGTCATATTGGAGCTGATGTCATCACGCTCTGTTCTATGCTCCGAATCCCAGTTTGCATGCACAACATTAAGGATGAGGATATTTTCCGTCCTGCTTGCTGGAATGCTTTCGGAATGGACAAGGAAGGTGCCGACTATCGTGCCTGTGAGAATTTCGGACCTATTTACAAATAAAAACTGACTAAAAGTGAGCAACAATTCTCCAACCGACAATAAGGTTGTTCCTTCCCATTATCTCATTCCGTTCATACTGGTAACTTTGTGTTTCGCTTTATGGGGTTTTGCTAACGACATTACGAACCCCATGGTGAAGGCCTTTTCCAAGATCTTCCGTATGAGCGTTACTGAGGGAGCGTTTGTGCAGGTGGCCTTCTATGGAGGCTATTTCTGCATGGCCTTCCCTGCCGCTATGTTCATCCGCAAGTTCAGTTATAAGTCGGGTGTACTGATGGGCCTTGGACTTTATGCCACGGGAGCCTTGCTGTTCTTCCCCGCCAAGATGGTAGGTGTTTACGGTTGTTTCCTTATTGCCTATTTCATCATGACTTGTGGACTCTCATTCCTTGAGACTTCTTGCAATCCCTATATTCTCACGATGGGAAGCGAAGAGACTGCTACCCGCCGTCTCAATATGGCGCAATGCTTCAATCCTTGCGGCAGTATCATTGGTATGTATGTTGCCATGAATTTCATTCAGGCGCGTCTTAATCCTATGAGTTCCGCAGAGCGTGCCACACTTTCGCCATCGGAGTTTGATGCCATGAAGGATGCTGATCTGAGCGTTCTCATTTCTCCTTATCTTGCAATCGGATTGGTTATCGTGGCTATGTTCCTTGTCATTTGGCTGATGAATATGCCGAAGAATGGTGATCAGAACAAGAGCATCAACTTCCTGCCTACGCTCAAGCGCATTTTCTCTTTGAAGTATTATCGAGAGGGAGTTATAGCGCAGTTCTTCTATGTAGGCGCTCAGATTATGTGCTGGACCTTTATAATTCAGTATGGTACGCGCGTCTTCATGGCTGAGGGCATGGGAGAGCAGGCCGCAGAAGTTCTTTCGCAGCGCTTCAATATCGCCGCTATGCTTCTCTTCATCTGTTCTCGTTTTGTGGCTACCTATTTGATGAAGTATGTTAATCCTGCCCGTCTGTTGGCTGCCTTTGCGATTGGTGGAATGATTTGTACGCTGGGCGTCATTCTTTTCCAGAACCGTCTTGGTATGTATTGTCTGGTGGCTGTCAGCGGCTGCATGTCACTCATGTTCCCTACAATCTATGGCATTGCCCTTAAAGGACTTGGTGATGATGCCAAGTTCGGTGCTGCCGGTCTTATCATGGCCATTCTTGGTGGAAGTGTACTGCCTCCGTTCCAGGCTGCCATCATCGACCAGGGTACGGTATTCGGTGGATTTCCCGCTACCAACGCCTCGTTTATTCTTCCCTTTATCTGCTTTATAGTCGTATGCGCCTATGGAGTCAGTATGTATAAGGTATCTAAGCGACAAGCTTGATAGTTGGAGTTTTCCATTCTTATATAATCAGCCGTTTCTGTTATGGAAGCGGCTGATTTCTTTTCTCAAAAGCTTTATTTAAACCACTAATAAAGCAGCAAATCCATGATGAATAAAGTGGCTTTGTAAGAATGCCATTTAAGCGTTGTAAAAATGCCATTTAAGCAACGTAAGAATGCCATTTAAGCAACGTAAAAATGCCGTGGAAGGAAAACACATATAAAACTTCGTTATTTAACTGTTTGATGACAAGTATAACATGTGAAGAATGGGAGCCTTTTCCCGGATATTTATTACATTTTGTTTTGTTTTCTAGTTGTTCTGTAAACAAAATTCTATTTTCTTGTAGTTTTGCTTGCACAACTGAATTTTTATTAGTACCTTCGCCCACGATAATTTTCAAACCAAAGAATGAAAGCTAATGAAAAGAAAAAAAATCCTTTTGGCTATCCTGCTTCTGGTACCGTTAACGGTGATGGGGCAGGATAAGAAGAAAACTATCGAAATGCCTGATTGGATGGCTAATTTGACGGAGCGCATTGAACTCCACGGTTATGGTCAGGCGGGTTACACATGGAAACCACAAGACGGGAAGCAGACGAACACAGCTGACCTGAAGCGCATGCTCTTTTGGGCAAAAGCGCGTATCACGGACAGGTGGTCGTTCTTGTTCATGCATGACTTCTCGTCGGTGGTACAGGAATTCTATACGGACTTCCGTGTCACGAACGATCGTGCGCTAACTGTGCGATTCGGACAGTTCAAGAACTCTTACACGTTGGAGAATCCACTTTCGCCAACGAAGATGGAACTCATTGACGTGTATTCGCAGGGTGTGACATATTTGTCGGGTTGCGGCAGCGATCCTCTCTTTGGCGTTCAGTATGGCCGTGATTTGGGCTTGATGATCTATGGTGACCTTTTCAAAAATCATCTCTATTATGAACTGGCGGTGATGCAGGGTCAGGGTATCAACATCAAAGACAAGAACAACAAGAAAGATGTGATTGCCCGTTTGGATATCCGTCCTGTAGACAATTTCCGGGTAGTGGTAAGTGGCCAGTTAGGTACAGGTCATGCAGTGGCTACTTCTAAATATAATCCCGACATCAAGGTTGGTGATGATTATAAACGCAACCGCTGGTCAGCTGGTGCTGAGTGGAAAAGCCACGTAAAGGGCGTTGACTATTGGAAGAACCGTGCTGCAAGTGTGCATGGTGAAGTACTTGGCGGTAAGGATGGTGATGTGAAAAGTTGGGGTGGTTACTTGACGGGTTGCGTACCTGTTTGCAAGGCTTTAGATATAATCGGTTCTGCAGATTATTTCAACTTTAACACGGATGCAAAGATGGAGCAGACAAACGTTACGCTTGGCGTTCAGCATTGGTTCTATCGCACTTGTCGTGCTCAATTGCAATACACGCTGTCAAATCCTTGTAACATGAATCAGAAACACTATAGCACACTTCAGGCTCAGCTTCAAGTGGCATTTTAGGATAACGGATTCTTATATAGATATTTAATTTCATAATAGGAAATGTTTATAAAAATTCTTTTAACCATTGTATTCCTCGCCGTTTTAATTGGTGTGGGAATTTATTCACGTAAACAAGCTTCAAGTGTAGATGGCTTTGTTTTAGGTGGTCGTGCTGTAGGTCCGTGGCTTACTGCTTTTGCCTATGGTACCAGTTATTTCTCAGCTGTGGTCTTCGTGGGCTATGCTGGACAGTTCGGATGGAAATATGGAATGTCGTCAACATGGATAGGTGTTGGCAATGCCGTGATAGGATCACTATTGGCTTGGATTTTCTTGGGAAAACGTACCAAACTGATGACTCAACATATTCAGAGTCGTACAATGCCCGACTTTTTTGGAACCCGTTATGACTCACAGAGTCTTCGCGTTGTAGCTTCGGTGATTGCTTTCGTGTTCCTTATTCCATATACAGCTGGAGTTTACAAGGGTATTTCTGCACTCTTTGAAATGGGCTTTGGCATTCCTTATGAATATTGCGTCATTATTATGGCCATCTTGACAGCTGTCTATGTGATATTAGGCGGATACCGGGCTACCGCCATGAACGACTTTATTCAGGGCATCATTATGCTCTTTGGTATTGTGACTATTATCGCTGCTGTATTAGCACAGAAAGGTGGACTGGTGGAAGCACTAAGCCAAATGGCAGAACTTCCTTCAGATACCAATCCTGCAGAGAATGGTGGCTTTGCTTCTTTACTCGGACCTGACCCGTGGAATTTGCTTGGTGTTGTGATTCTTACGTCATTAGGTACATGGGGACTTCCTCAGATGGTAGGAAAGTTTTACTCTATTACAGATGAGAGCGCTATCCATCGTGGCACGGTTATTTCCACAATCTTTGCCTTAGTGGTTGCTGGAGGCTGCTACTTCCTGGGAGGTTTCGGACGATTGTTTGACATGCCCCCAATGCTTCCTAATGGTCGTCTCGATTTTGATGCCATTGTTCCTGGTATGCTTGCAACACTTCCAGATATTCTGATAGCTCTTGTAGTGCTGCTGGTACTCTCAGCATCTATGTCAACATTAGCATCACTGGTGTTGACTTCATCGAGCACAATGACGCTTGACTTGATCTATCGTGACAAGAAATCTGAGGAAGGTGAAGTGAAAGACGGTGAAATTGATGATGAGGTAGCGGAGAAAGTGGAACGCCGTAAGGTTGTAGTGATGCGTGTTCTTATTGTGTTCTTCATTGTTATTTCCCTGATGCTGGCTTTAAATCCACCCACGTTTATTGCCCAGATGATGGGTATCTCATGGGGCGCATTGGCAGGAGCTTTCCTAGCTCCCTTTATGCTTGGACTCTATTGGAAACGTGTCACCCCAGCTTCTGTGTGGGCATGTTTTATATGGGGTGTGGGTCTGACGGTTATTAACATGCTTGTAGGTAATCCTATATCACCCATCAACTGTGGTGCAATTGCCATGGTTGGCGGTTTTGTAGTGGCTGCAATCGTTAGTTTCTTGACCAAGCCCCTTTCTGAAAAATACGTAGAGGATATCTGGCAATGCTATAATTAACGCAATTGCCAGAAAGCAACGGCTGCGGCTGCTGCCACATTGAGTGAATCAACTTGATGGTGCATAGGGATACGCACCACATAATCAGCTTCGGCGATGGTCTGCTTCGGGAGGCCATCGCCTTCTGTTCCCATCACGATAGCTAGTTGAGGTTCTGCCATAAGCTGTGGGTTATCGATACTAACGGAGTCTGCGGAAAGGGCCATGGCGGCTGTCTTGAAACCTAATTCATGTAAGGAGGGCAGGGGAGCATCGAGCCATGTCCATGGAATGAGGAACACGCTACCCATGGAGACACGTACCGCACGTCGATTGAGCGGATCGCAGGAACTTCGCGTTAATAGCACGGCCTCAATGCCCATGGCAGCTGCAGAGCGGAAGATGGCTCCAATGTTGGTGGTATCGACCACACCGTCGATAACTACAATGCGGCGAGTATTGCGGCAGATATCTGCAACACTCCCGAGAACAGGACGGCGGAAGGCACAAAGCACGCCACGAGTGAGTTGGTAGCCTGTGAGGTTCGCCAGCAGTTCACGATCTCCAGTATAAACAGGAATATCCCCACATTGGGCGATAATGGAAGCTGCATCGCCCTCTATATGGCGGCGCTCACAAAGGAGTGAAAGCGGCTCATAGTGATTATCGAGGGCCACCTGGATTACTTTTGGACTCTCTGCAATAAAAATACCTTTGCGGGGTTCTAACTTATTACGCAGCTGGGCTTCGGTTAGTGTGCTAAATACCTCAAGGCCCGGCTGCGTAAGTGATTTAACGTCAACAATCAATTTTGAATTCTTTTTAGGTGTATAAGAAGCGCTTGATGCTCTTCTTTGGTGTTTTGGCAAACTCTTCCTCCTGAAGTTCTACTGCTGTAATCTTGCAGTAAGAAGGCTGAGTCTGATTGAGAGCCTGACGGTTCTGCTCCATAATGTTCACGAGGTCTTCTTTGCTTAATCCCATCGACTTGGCTTCATCGTAGTCAGGATATATGAGTGCAACTAGCTTCTCATTACGCTGAACGACAACACTCTCTACCACCATGGCCATGGAGTTGAGACGGTCCTCAATTTCTTCTGGATAGATGTTTTGTCCGCTGGCGCCGAGCAGCATATTCTTGGAACGGCCTTTTATGAAAACATTGCCCTCGTAGTCCATTGTGCCAAGATCACCAGTGTGGTACCATCCGTCCTTGTCGAGAGTTTGAGCGGTAGCTTCTTCATTCTTGTAATAACCGAGCATGACATTAAGTCCACGTGTAAGAATCTCACCAGGAATGTTGGCAGGATTTGGACTGTCTATCTTAACCTCCATGTGAATGGCAGCACGTCCGCAGCTGCCTGTTGCAAAGTTTTTCCAATCGTGATAACAGATGATGGGAGCAGTCTCTGTGGCACCATATCCAACCGTGTAAGGGAAGTCGATGCTCTTAAGGAACTGCTCAACTTCCTGGTTGAAGGCGGCACCACCGATGATGACCTCATAGAAATTACCGCCGAATGCTTGGACCACTTGTTCGCAAATCTTCTCCTTTACCTTCTTTGAGATGACGGGCATGTTGAGCAAGAGGCGCATACGGTTGTTCTGTATCTTTGGGAAAACCTTCTTTTTGATAATCTTCTCAATCACTAGCGGTACGGCAATGATGATGGAAGGCTTTATATCGGCAAATGCCTGGGCGATGATGGCGGGTGACGGTACACGTGTGAGATAAAAGATGTGACAGCCATGGAGGAACTCGAAAATGAATTCGAAAGCCATACCGTACATGTGGGCCATGGGTAGGATGGAAAGTGTATTGGAACCTGGCTTTACATGATTGCGGCCAATGACATCGATTGCGAAGTCGTAGTTACTCCAAAGTGCACGGTAGGGAATCATCACACCTTTGGAGAAACCTGTAGTACCTGAGGTGTAGTTGATAAGGGCCAACTCGTCAGGACTCTGCTCGAAATAGTAGCTGACGTGTTCCTTACGGAAATATTTGGGGAACTTATGACCGTACATCTCATTGAGGTGTTCACGGGCATAGGTCAGCTTATCGGTTCTGGAAATTACCAACGAATAATCTGGGATGTAGATGATTCCCTCAAGACCTGGCATCTTGGAAGGATCGATGGTTGTCGCTACCACATCACCCACAAAGAGCAGTTTAGCCTCAGAGTGTTCTACGATATTATGAATCTGGTCGGCCGTGAATTCATGAAGAATTGGAACGGCCACAGCGCCATAGGTGAGTGTAGCCAGGAAAGCAGTTGCCCAGTTAGCGGAATTACGTCCGCAGAGTGCTATCTTATCACCTTTTACAACACCACTGTTCTCGAACATGATGTGGAGCTTCTCAATCTTTCGTGCCACATCGTGATACTGCAGTGTAGCGCCTTTATAGTCAGTCAGGGCATCAAGATCCCAGTTCTTGATGATGCTCTGCTGTATGAGTTGGTTAAAACTTGGTATTTCCATATATCTTAACTTTATTCGATTTGATTCTTGACAATTTTCTGTACCTTATTTATATAGATACCGCTTAATGCTCTTTTTCGGTGTTTTCTCGAACTCCTCTTCACGAACTTCGAAACTCTTGACATTGCAGTATGCAGGAAGCTGTTGATTGAGGAGCGTCAGATTCTCTTGCATAATCTGATGGATTTCTTCTGATGTGAAATCCAAATTGTGGGCCTCGTCGTAATCGGGATAGATAAGGGCGACAAGCTTTTGGTCACGCTGAACAATGATTGATTCGCTGACGAGAGTCATTGAGTTCAGCTTGTCCTCAATCTCTTCTGGATAGATATTCTGCCCGTTGGCACCGAGTAGCATATTCTTGATGCGGCCTTTGATGAAAATATGTCCGCTGGGGCTCATAATGCCAAGATCACCAGTGTGATACCATCCTTCCTCATCAATTGTCTGGCGTGTGGCTTCCTCGTTTTTGTAATAGCCAAGCATAACGTTAGTGCCACGGGTAACAATCTCGCCATGAATGTGAGCGGGATCGCTGCTAAGAATCTTCACTTCCATACGTGCAACAGGAACACCAACAGAAGTAGCCACGAAATCCTTATGGTCGCAGTAGGAGATGAGTGGTGCACATTCAGTTGTGCCATAGCCGCAGGTGAGGGGGAAGCCAATTTGAAGCATAAACTGCTCAACCTCCTGATTGAGAGCAGCACCGCCAACGATAACTTCCTGCACATTACCGCCAAATGCATTAACTACTTGTTGGCAAATTGCTTCTTTTATCTTTTTGCTAACAACAGGCATATTGAGAAGCAGCCGGACGGCATTATTCTGAATTTTCGGGAAAACACGTTTGCGGATAATTTTCTCGATAACTAGTGGTACTGAGATGATAATATGAGGCTTAACATCTTGGAATGCCTGGGCAATGATAGCGGGCGAGGGAAGACGAGTCAGGAAAAACAAATGACATCCCTGACAGAAGCTGAAGATGAATTCAAAAGCCATGCCATACATGTGTGCCATCGGAAGGATAGAGAGCATGTTCTGCCCGGCTTTCACGTATTGTGAGAGTTCGCGTGTACAGATTTCGAGATTGCCCCACATCGCACGGTAAGGAATCATTACACCTTTAGAGAAGCCTGTTGTTCCAGATGTGTAATTAATGAGTGCCAGTTCTTCAGCCTTGTCCTGATGATAGTGAACATGCTCCTGACGGAAATATTTGGGATATTTGATGCCGTATAGTTCATTGAGATGTTCACGGGCGTATACTAGTTTCTCAGTGCGAGCCATGAACAGAGAAAAATCAGGAAGATACACAATACCTTCAAGCGCAGGCATCTCATCGGGTTTGATAATGGTAGCTACCACATCACCTACAAAAAGCAGTTTGGCTTCGGAATGATTAACAATGTTGTGGATTTGTTCAGCGTGAAATTCATGCTGTATAGGTACAGCCACAGCACCATATGTAAGTGTAGCCAAGAAAGCTGTTGCCCAAAAAGCACTGTTACGCCCACATAGGGCTATCTTGTCGCCTTTTTGGACTCCGCTGTTTTCAAACAGGATATGGAGCTTTTCAATCTTGCGAGCTACATCCTTATACTGAAGGGTTATCCCTTGATAGTCGGTGAGGGCATCTAAATCCCAGTTTTTTGTGATTGACTGCTCAATATAAGAATTAAAGCTTTGTATCTCTTGCATACAATTCTGCACAAAAATCTAAATTTTGTGCAAAGGTAAGTCTTTTTCTGCACATTCCAAAAAAAAATGTGCAAATTTTTATTTTGCACATTCATTTTATTCATATTATATGAAATTTGCTATTCATATCGCATGGATTTTGCTGGATGGATATGGGAAATTAGATAGCTTGGAGCGATAAGTACAAATACGCTCACCATCAATGTACAAATGTTGATAAGGAGAATCATTGGGATGTTGATTTCTACTGGAACGATGTCAACATAATAGGTTGCAGGATCAAGTTTGATGAGACCTGTCAGTTTCTGTAAAGTAACAATCCCGATTCCTAGGATGTTTCCCCAAAGCATTCCCTTACCAATGATGAAGACGGCAAACCAAAGGAAAGTATGACGGATAACCTTGTTGCGGGCCCCCAAAGCCTTCATGACACCAATCATGTTGGTTCGTTCCAAGATAATGATGAGTAAGCCGCTAATCATAGTAAAACCAGCAACACAGATCATTAGGATGAGAATTATCCATACGTTCAGGTCAAGCAAGTCGAGCCATGAGAAAATTTGCGGGTTACTTTCCTGAATGGTGGCAGAGGAATAAGTGTTATGATATTTATCGGAAGTACGATTAACTAAAGCAATAATGGTTTCTTCCGTCTGATTGATTTCTTCGAAATTATTGACAGTCAGTTCTGCTCCTGTAACTTGATCTTCTTTCCAGCCATTGATTTTGACAGCATTGTAGAGGTCGGTGAAACAAAGAATCTCATCAAATTTTTTCAAATTTGTCTGATAGATACCGGCGATGATAAATTTGCGCGCACGGACATTATTGTTATTAATGAAGTATGCATAGACGCTTTCTCCGGCATGAAGCTGAAGTTTGTCTGCCATCAGCTTAGAGAGGAGAATCTTCTGTTTGGAAGCAGAACTGCTGAATGTTGGTATATAGCCTTCAAGAAGATTGTCGTGGATAAAAGTGGTGTCATACTTTTCATCAACGCCTTTGAAGACAACACCAAGGAAATCTTTCTCTGTCTTCAGGATACCTTGCGTCATAGCAAATTTCTGCACATGCTTCACCCCGTTGATTTTGCGGAGAACATTCATCATGGAGTCGTTTATGACAATGGGAAACTGGGTATTACCGTTAATGGTGGAAAATTCTGCAACGGTAATATGGCTGCCGAATCCGATGACTTTGTCGCGGATAGTATGTTTAAATCCCAATACAACACATACACTTACAATCATGACTGCCAGACCAATCGCAACACCGATGGTGGCAATACGTATAGCAGGACGACTTACTTTTCGTTTGTCGCCCTGATCACTGTAAATGCGCTTGGCTATAAAAAGGGGAAAGTTCAAAGTATTCCTTAGTTTTACTGTTCAGTTCTTCCCGGATAGCTTTCCAATGCCTTTTTTAGAATGAAAAGGGCACGTGTGAGATCTTCTTTCTTTAATACGTAGGCAATGCGTACCTCATTGATGCCGGCTCCAGGTGTCGTATAAAATCCACTTGCAGGAGCCATCATGACGGTCTCGCCTTCATAGTTAAACTTTTCAAGGCACCAACGGCAGAATTTCTCGCTGTCATCGACAGGAAGTTTTGCCACGGTATAGAAAGCTCCCATAGGGATTGGAGAATAAACACCTGGAATACGGTTAAGGCCGTCGATAAGACATTTACGGCGCTCTACGTATTCATCGTAAACATCACGAAGGTATTCCTCTGGTGTGTCGAGAGAAGCTTCAGCTACAATCTGTCCTATTAATGGGGGAGAAAGACGAGCCTGACAGAATTTCATGACAGCCTGCCGAATCTCCTTGTTCTTGGTGATCAATGCTCCAATACGGATTCCACATTCACTGTAACGCTTTGAAACGGAGTCGATGAGTACGACATTTTGTTCAATGCCTTCGAGATGGCATGCGGAGATATAGGGTGAACCCGTGTAGATATACTCACGATAAACTTCGTCAGAGAAGAGATAAAGATCGTATTTCTTTACTAAGTCGCGAATCTGATTCATCTCGCGACGAGTATAAAGATATCCTGTGGGATTATTAGGATTACAAATCAAAATGGCACGTGTGCGCTCGTTAATGAGTTCCTCAAATTTTTCTACTTTGGGAAGTGAGAAACCTTCTTCAATAGTGGTTGCAATCGTACGGATCTTGGCACCTGCAGAAATAGCAAAAGCCATGTAGTTAGCATAGGCGGGCTCTGGAACAATAATCTCATCGCCAGGGTTCAAACACGACATGAATGCAAAGAGCACGGCTTCACTGCCACCACAGGTGATAATGATATCATCAGCTGTGACATTGATATCATATTTTGCATAATAGCTTACCAACTTCTCGCGATAACTCAGATACCCCTGTGATGGTGAATATTCAAGAATGTCACGGTCTACATTCTTAATAGCATCGAGTGCAACCTTGGGGGTAGGAAGGTCAGGCTGGCCAATATTTAAGTGATAAACTTTAGTTCCACGTTTCTTAGCGGCAGCAGCCAACGGGGCCAATTTCCTAATTGGACTTTCGGGCATTTCCAAACCGCGTGTTGATATCTGTGGCATATAATAAACCTATTAGAATTTTACAATTTAATGATTTTGGCTGCAAAATTAGTGATTTTTCCTGAGATAAAGTCACTTTTTGTTATTTAATTAAAGAAATTCCATGAAACACCGAATCTAAGCACACGCTGGTTGGTGGGATAGTGTGGAACCAGGAAACAATCTGCACCTCCCGAGTAGTTCACATGGCTCATCATCACGTAAAAGCGTGCCTGCTTGAGTTTTAGGTTTGCATAAACATTAACCCAGGGGTATTTACCAATCTTTACATTGTTATCTCCATTATTCTGTACGGCATACTGTCCAATTAGAGGCGAATAGTCTGGAGCGTAATAACTTGTGAACCATCTGACATCTCCACCGAGGTCAACATTCAACACTTTGTTGATCTTGAATTTCACATAAAGATTCGAGTAGATGTTAAATTGAGGAACAGGCAGAACGCTCTCAGAACTCGACTTTTGATAAGTCAGCAATGTCTCCCAGTTGAGAGGTCCAAGCTTAAAGCGCTGGTCGAGTTGTACCGTGATCAACGCTATATTTTCATCATGCTGATTCACTGTTACATTGTTGGCTGTCTGTTTTTCGTCTGCAATGGAATGCGACAAGGCGAAATAAGTGTAGTTTGTAAGGTCGTCAACAGCTACACGAAGCATCGTTTTTGTTTTTGGGAAAGTAAGTCGGCCTTCCAAATGAGTACGGATTTCTTTGCTTAAATCCTTATCCCACCAAAGATGTTTTGAATGGAAGTGACGGAAATAGAACGTAGGATTGAGACGGTAGAAATATCCATTTGCTTCTAAGCGAACCGTGTCCTTAAAGAGTGGGAAGTTGAGATCGGCTGTAGCATCTACTTTTAACTGTCCTGCCTCTTCACCAATAAGCCAGGTCTCTGCTGTGACATTATAGTGAAGAAGATGGCCTTGGGTCTTGCTCAATTGTCCACCTATACTGAGATTGTGCTCGGTATAGGAAAGGTCATGTCCTGTAGTGTCAGGCAGTGAAAAATGACGAAAATCAGAAGTGGCAAAAGCCTTTAATCCAGCTTTCGCCCATTTATTGAATCCTTCAAGTAAATTGAGGGCAAAAGTATTCTTAATACGGTAATGGCGGGTACAATCCATAATGGAATCTTTTCCTACGACATCAGCATCGGAAACATAATATGAAGGATTCATGTAGTAATTCGTAGGAGTGAAATAAGCCTGATAGATGCGATTAGCGAAATCGTAATTGAATGTGTGAATGAAACTGGTTACAGGTACGTATTCATTCTTTAACCAAGAGGTGTCTTCGGTTGCCTCTTGTGGTTTTAAAGCCATTAAACTGTCCAAAGCTGCCTGACCTTCCACCTTGATACGGTCTTCACCTTTATTTTTTTCGTCTTTTTTGTCAGGTTCCTTACCAGCAGTTTTTGCACCATCAGGACGACCAGCATAACTCAAATTTCGGTTACGCTTAAATTCCTCTAAGTTAAAATCCTCTCCGCGCTTTTCTGCTTCTTTTCTCGCTTTTTCAATCGCTTTCTTTTCTTCATTCTCCTTTTGGCTTTCCATGGCAAACTTTTTTGCTTTGATTTCTTCTGGTGTCATGGGAATCTTGCGGTTGAACCCCACATTATAGCGATGGGTTAGGAAAATATGATGATGATCATTGCGATTCCAGTTTTGGGATAGAAAAGTGGGTATCTCATCAGAATTGAAATTGTCAGTTGATTTCTCTGGATGAGTGATATAATCATCGTTGGTAATACCCCCGTTTTCAGCCATTTTCTGATGATTTGTACTCATCAAAAGATGCGCCTCATAACGGTCACCTAAATAAGATCCGTACAAGGTATAATTGAAGTGCGCAGCACTTTGATTCTGATAATAACCACGGGCATAGATGTAATTGAACCTGAATCCAAGTCCTACTTTCTTACCCACATTCACAGCAAACAATGCTTTGAGGTGGTCTTCACCATTGTTCTTGTCACCACATTCCTGGTAAGTAAGGTTGGTAATGGAAGAAAGAGTGTTGGTAAAATGGAACTGCTCTATAGGTGTGTTGAAGAAGTCGTAGGGTTGGGTGAAGAAAAACTGCTCTGTCTGTGGCCGGTCTATGAAAATGCGGTTCAGACGAGGAGACCCTAAATTTCCCAAAGTGTTATATTCACCATATTTTCCTTCATTGAAGATACTGTTCATATACATGTGCTGGAGAGTGTCGGGTTCTGCTGCCTTTCTATCACCAAAACGACTGTCTATTGTCCACACATAAAAACCTCTCGGAGCTTCCTTATGACCATTGATGGAGTCAGTGCGGTTTCTATCACTTGCATTAGTGATATTGCCGTTCTCATCTATCTGATTGAAATCCTGGGCGTGGAACGGTAATGTAGAAAAAAAACTAAATAACAAAAACAGGAACTTTCTCATTTCAGCAGCCTAAATATGCATTCAGCTAATTTGAATGCCATTGAAACAAGGATTATGATGGTTCCTAAGTCACGGCCATATTTTAAATAGACAATTACACCGACTATAGCTCCCAACATAAAAAGAATGTTGAGAATCTGCCTAAGCATGCGGTATTTGTCTTCGCCAGTTTCTTCTTCTTGTCCGCGACGACGGCGGTATAAATTTGAGTTATCCAAAATTCGTCGTTAATTTTTTAATACATTCTTAACTGTCTCAAAAATCTGATCCTTACGGTCGATGGTCTTTCTGCGAAACTTAGCAGAGCCTCGATAGAGCTTAGTGTTTTTCTTATTGACGGCATTGTCGTCGCTAATCCATTCTTCAGCTTTATACACTTGTTTGTTACGTTCTTCCTCATATTTGTAAGAGATACGGTCCATCGTCATATTGAGATGTCCGTCACTACAACGGGCAACAAGAGTGTAGTAAAACTTTGTGCGATCAAGGGATATGAAATTTGAAGAGAATAGCAGCCATTCTCTTACACTTGCTACAATAATATGATCTTGTTTGTTAACAAGAGAAACTGCACTTCCTTCAAGCTGACCTTCACTTTTAGTGAGATCAGTAAGAGTCTTAAACATTTTGTCGTATATCTCTTGGGCACTTTTCCCTGGAACATCTACATCGAGTGTCCAGCATACGTCTCCATTGACGATGGGCACTGCCCCGCGAAGGTATTTCTCATCCTTATTCTCTTTGACTTTAACAACTTTTGCAGTCTTTTCTGAACTTTCTTCTTTGGGTTTTTCCCAAACATTCTGTGCCATGGCAGCCAAAGGCATTGCCATCATCAATATTGTAACTAACTTTTTCATAATCGTCAAATTTATTTCTGCAAAGGTAGTGATTTTCCTTGAACGTAGGGCACACCCAGATTAAAAATAATAGAATATTAACTTTATTTGTCGGTTTCGAGTAATTCCGTAAGGCGTATAATTTCATCGCGATACTGAGCAGCTTGAATGAAGTCGAGTTTCTTGGCAGCTTCTTTCATAAGGGCTGTCGTGTTTTCAATACTCTTACGCAACTGCTCCTTTGACATACGAGCCAATATGGGGTCAGCAACCATTGCCAGACTATCTGGTTCAATATAGGGCTTGTACTGCAACTCGATTGTTTTCGACTCGGATAGTTCTGTAGCCGATTTCCCAGCTAATCCTCCTCTGTTAATATTTTTCACAATTTGTTGCGGAGTGATATGATGCTCTTCGTTATACTTTAACTGCTTGCTTCGGCGTCGTGTTGTCTCATCGATGGTTAGCTGCATGCTTTGGGTTATTGTGTCAGCATACATGATGACTTTACCATTCACGTTACGTGCAGCACGGCCAGCAGTTTGGGTAAGAGAACGGTGGGAGCGCAAGAATCCTTCCTTGTCCGCATCAAGGATGGCCACCAACGACACCTCTGGAAGGTCAAGTCCTTCTCGAAGCAAGTTTACACCTACTAATACATCAAAGGCTCCAGATCTTAAATCTGTCATAATTTTTACGCGGTCAAGTGTTGCTACGTCGCTATGGATGTAGTTGGCTTTCACACCATTATTGAGCAAATATTCAGTTAGTTCTTCTGCCATTCGTTTTGTTAATGTCGTGACCAGAACCCGTTCATTGCGATGACTTCTGGTAAGGATTTCGTCCATGAGGTCATCCACTTGGTTCTCCGTGGGACGAATTTCAATAACAGGATCAAGAAGTCCCGTCGGACGGATCAACTGCTCAACGACAATGCCTTCAGATTTTTCCAGTTCATAGTCGGCTGGTGTGGCACTTACATAGATGGTTTGGGGTACCAAGCTCTCAAATTCTTCAAACTGTAACGGACGGTTATCAAAAGCGGCAGGTAGGCGGAAACCGTATTCTACGAGATTTGTCTTACGGGCTCTGTCACCACCATACATGGCAGAAATCTGAGGAACAGATACGTGACTTTCATCAATGACGAGCAAGAAATCTTTTGGAAAAAAGTCGAGCAGACAGTAAGGACGCTGTCCTTCTTCTCTACCGTCAAAATATCGGGAATAGTTCTCGATACCACTACAGTGTCCTAATTCCTTTATCATCTCTATGTCATATTCCACACGTTCCTTAATCCGTTGAGCCTTAATAGTATCTCCTGTTTCGTTAAAGAATTCAATACGTTTCACCAAGTCATCCTGAATGTTACGGATTGCTATCTCTGTCTGTTCTTTTGACGTGACAAACAGATTGGCAGGATATATCTGATAATCCTCGAAACTTGCCAATCGATGATATGTAATGGAATCGAGTTCTTCAATGCCGTCAATTTCATCATCCCACCATGTGATACGAAGCACATTATCAGAATAAGCCATAAAAACATCTACCGTGTCTCCCTTTACGCGGAAGTTTCCACGTTTTAGTTCTATGTCGTTTCTCACGTATAAGGCGTCAACAAGTCTTCTCAGGAATTGGTTACGCTCCAGTTTTTGCCCTTTCTTCAATGAAATCACACTGGAAGCCATTGCTGTAGGCCCTCCCATACCATAAATACAAGAGACACTACTTACTACCACCACATCTTTTCTTCCAGAAAGCAGGGAGGAAACGGCACTAAGTCGGAGCCTGTCTATTTCTTCGTTGATAGCCAAGTCTTTCTCAATATAAGTGTCAGAGGTTGGCATATAGGCTTCCGGCTGATAATAGTCGTAGTAACTGACATAGTATTCCACGGCGTTCTCAGGGAAGAAACCTTTCATTTCCTCATAGAGCTGAGCTGCTAAAGTTTTGTTATGGCTTAGTATGAGAGTCGGTTTATTCACATTGGCAATGACATTGGCTATTGTGAAAGTCTTTCCGGAACCTGTCACGCCGAGTAGAACCTGTGAAGGATCTCCACGAAGTACTCCTTCGGTGAGTTCTTTTATAGCTTCGGGCTGATCACCCGTAGGTTTATATTTAGAAGTCAGTTGGAAGTTCATATTTTGCAAAGATAGTGAAATAGAAAGAAAAACAAAAGGAAAAAAGCAATTTTTTCTTAAATAACCTACATTACATTTTGCATTTCGTGGAATAATGTGTAATTTTGCACCGTTTTTACGCATTAGACAATGAAGAAAATTCTAATCTCTATATTTGCCGTCATGCTTCTGAGCAGTTGCGCTCACGAATTCAACCAGGTATTCAAGTCCAGTGATTATGCCTATAAATATGAATTCGCCAAGGAATGCTTTGCCAGGGGAAAGTATACGCAGGCCATCACTCTGCTCAATGATCTTGTAGCCATTGAGAAGGGTACTGATAATGGAGAGGAAAGCCTTTATATGCTGGCTATGGCTCAATATGGAAATCAGGATTATGAAAGTGCGGCCCAGGCCTTTAAGAAGTACTATTCAAGTTATCCCAAGGGCATTTATGCTGAGGAGGCCAGTTACTATGTGGGACAGAGTCTTTACATGAGTACACCAGAGCCACGACTGGATCAGAGCCGTACTGTTCAAGCAATAGCAGCCTTCCAGGAGTATCTAGACCTTTTCCCTGATGCCAGAATGAAGTCAACGGCTCAGGATCGCCTTTTTGAACTTCAGGATAAACTCGTGAAGAAAGAACTTTACAATGCCCAGCTTTATTATGATCTTGGCGGATATTTTGGTAATATCAATTCCAATAACGAGTCAAACTATGAATCATGCATTGTAACTGCTCAGAATGCATTGAAAGATTATCCTTATACTTCCTTCCGTGAAGATTTTGCGTTGCTCATCATGAAGGGTAAGTATAAATTAGCCGAGAATTCTGTTGCATCGCGCCAGTTGGAACGTTTTCAAGATGCCGAAGATGAATGTTACGGATTTATTAATGAGTATCCCGATTCTAAGCATGTGAAAACGGCTGAGAAGTATATTGCCGTTTGCAAGAAGTATACGGCAAATGCCAAAGAAGAATAAATGAAAACAAGAAACAAAGTAAATTTCAAATAATATATTTATGGATTACAAGAAGTCAAAAGCCCCTACGAACACAGTTACGCGCAATATTATGGATTTGTGCAAGGATACGGGCAACATTTATGAGAGCGTAGCCATCATTGGTAAGCGCGCTAACCAGATTTCTATTGAGATTAAGCAGGACTTGAGCAAGAAACTTGCTGAGTTTGCTTCCTATAATGATTCTCTGGAAGAAGTTTTTGAAAACCGTGAACAAATTGAGATTTCACGTTATTATGAGAAGCTTCCTAAGCCAACTCTCCTCGCTACAGAGGAATTCATTGAGAATCAGGTTTATTTCCGCGACCCATCAAAGGATAAGGACGACGAATGATACAGCGAAAGCAAACTTTGTTTATAATCATTGCACTGGTCCTGAACTTGATATGCCTGTGTCTTCCTCTTGCTTCTTTCATAACTGAGGGAGTAGGTGTTCCTTCACAGATGTTCAATCTCTGGATCCTTTCCGATGGTGGTGCCCGTGTTTTCACGCCATGGCCATTGTTTGTCTTGTTGTTACTCACTATGCCTATAGGCATTGCTGCTATTCTTCTTTATAAGAATCGCATCATGCAGGCACGTTTGTGTGTACTTAACATTTTGTTGCTTATAGCTTGGTATATTGCATTTGCAGTGATTTCATTAGGGCAGCAGGATAGTCTTCATGCAACTATGGCTGTGAGTATCCCTGCAGCTTTTCCTGCAGTAAGTATTATTCTTTATATTATGGCACGTCATGGAGTGATGGCCGATGAGAAACTTGTACGTTCAATGGATCGTATTCGTTGAAGAACTTTGTTCTAATATAAAATGAACCCCGAAAGCTATATAAAACTTTCGGGGTTTATTATTTGATTTTCAGGTTCTCATTCGTTGGGTACCAAAGTCTCTTCAGTTGAATCTAATTTAACCGTAAACTTCAGGCTTTCATCCGTTTTCTCCACTTGAATAGTACAACCTTGTTGTAGTTCACCTGAGAGCATTTGTTCGCAGACACCGTCTTCTATGTAGGTTTGGATGGCTCGTTTCAGAGGACGGGCACCGAACTGAACATCGTAACCTTTGGTGGCAACGAATTCCTTCGCATCATCAGTTATTTCCAGATGGTAGCCAAGATTCTCTACACGACGGAATAATCCCTTCAGTTCCACATCGATGATTTGTTTAATGGCATCAAGATCTAACTGATCAAAGGTTACAATCTCGTCAAGTCGGTTAAGGAATTCTGGAGAGAACTGCTTGGAAAGACTCTTTTGTATGATGCTACGCGCATATTCCTTGTCTTTTTCATCCATAGCAAGTCCAAGACCTCCAGCATTGAAGCCGACGCCACGTCCAAATTCTTTCAATTGGCGGGTTCCTGCATTTGAGGTCATGATGATAACCGTATTACGGAAATCAATCAAACGCCCGTTTCCATCGGTAAGGCGGCCTTCGTCGAGCACTTGTAACAGCATGTTGAAAACATTGCTATGCGCTTTTTCTATCTCGTCGAGAAGAACGATAGAGTAAGGCTTCCGGCGAACTTTCTCTGTGAGTTGTCCACCTTCTTCATAACCTACGTATCCCGGAGGTGCACCAACTAATCTGGAAGTATTGAAACTCTCGCTGTATTCGCTCATATCCACACGGATGAGGGCATCCTCAGAACCAAACATGTGCTCAGCAAGTTTTTTAGCAAGGTATGTCTTTCCCACACCCGTAGGTCCTAAGAACATAAAGGCACCAATAGGATGATTCGGATCTTTCAATCCCACGCGATTTCGCTGAATAGCCTTTACAATCTTCTCAATGGCTTTGTCCTGAGCAATAACCTCATGTTTCAGCTCTTCAGCCATGTTTTTAAGGCGTACGCCTTCCTTTTCAGCCATACGTTGTACGGGCACACCACTCATCATGGAGACTACATCAGCTACATCCTTTTCGGTGACATCTATACGCTTTTCAGTATCTCCCTGACTCCATTTTTGCTGTAAGGCATTCAATTCCGATTCAAGTTGAACCTGTCGGTCGCGGTATCCTGCGGCCAGTTCGAAATTCTGATTCTTCACAGCTTGCTGTTTTTTTCCGATAACGGTCTGGATCTCTTTTTCCTTCGCCGTAATCTCAGGCGGTACCTGAGCATGGCGTTGATGTACACGAGCTCCCACCTCATCAAGCGCATCGATGGCCTTGTCGGGGAAGAAACGGTCATTTATATATCTGTCTGTCAATTTGACGCACGCCAAAATGGCATCGTCAGAATAGCTGACGTGATGGTGCTGCTCATAACGCTCCTTGATGTTGTTGAGTATTTCAGTAGTCTCCTCTACATTAGTGGGTTCCACGATGACTTTCTGGAATCGGCGCTCAAGCGCTCCGTCTTTTTCTATGGAATTACGGTATTCATTAAGGGTCGTGGCACCAATACATTGTATGGTCCCACGTGCCAGAGCTGGTTTCAGGATGTTTGCCGCATCCATACTTCCAGGGGTACTACCTGCACCCACCATCGTGTGAATCTCGTCGATAAAGATAATCACATCAGGATTGTTCTCTAGTTCTTTGATCAGAGCCTTGATGCGTTCCTCGAATTGTCCACGATACTTTGTACCTGCTACAATACTCGTCATATCAAGGTTGATAAGGCGTTTGTTGAAAAGGGTGGGACTGGTACGTTTCTTGACAATAAGCTGTGCCAGGCCTTCTACGATGGCACTTTTACCTACACCCGGTTCACCAATAAGCACAGGATTATTTTTCTTCCGACGGCCGAGAATTTCGGTAACGCGTTCGATTTCCCGTTCACGTCCTACCATTGGATCAAGTTTCCCCTCAGCAGCAGCTTTAGTGAGGTCTGTGCCAAAATTGTCAAGCACAGGAGTTCCCGACTTGGTGTTCTTACGTGCTGTTGCACTTTGGCTATTTGTATTTTGATGGTTACCGATAGGCTCGTCCAACTCATCTTCTTCATCATCCGAGAGACTCAAACCGTCAGTTGTGTGTCCCGCAGTTTGTTGAATATATCGAAGCGCATCATCATAGGTCATGTTGTTGGACTCCAATACAGCCTTAGCACCGTTGTTGGTCTGGTCATGCAGAATAGCCAGCAACAGGTGTTGCTCCTCCACGGTATTCATTGCCTGCATCCTGGCCTCCAGGACAGCAAGTTTTAGAATATTAGAGGCTTGGGTGTTAAGCACCAGTTCCTGAGTGTTCAGGGGTTGTTTGAAATCACTTTCACGTACTTGCATCTCCAGTTCCTGTTTCATGGCCTGGGGATCAATATTAGCTTGTGACAAAATGTCGCTAATTATGCTGTTTCTTTCGCGGAGCAATCCGAGCATCAGATGTTCAGGGCCCACAGAACGACTGGCAAGTCGTGCAGCTTCCTCGCGGCTGAATGCAAGGATTTCCGATACTTTGGGTGAAAATTGGCTCGCCATGTTTTTATTCCTTTCTTTTTTATTGTTATCAATCAGAAGAACATTTGGCAAAATCCGTGCCATCAGCATGAATACATGTTGCCAGAGGCGCTTCAGAGCTATTCTTCTGATTTCATTCTGCAAAAATAAGCAAAATATTTGGTATTCTTTTTATTTTAATTTAATTTTGTAGGCAATATGAAAAAATGTCTAGTTATTCTCGTTTCTGTGATGTGCTTTTTGTCGGCAAATGCACAGATGCGCTGGAACGCTAAATACCAAAGCTATATTGACCAATATAAAGACTTGGCCATCGAAGAAATGATTCGTTATCGGGTGCCCGCAAGCATCACACTTGCTCAGGGTATCCTGGAGAGTGGTGCTGGAAGTAGCGAGCTGACCCGTAAGGGCAACAACCACTTTGGAATTAAATGTCATGATTGGACAGGCCGTACGATTTATCATGATGATGATGAATTGCAGGAGTGTTTCCGTGCCTACGATAATGCCCTTCAAAGTTATGAGGATCATTGCAAATTCCTGCGTAACGGGCAGCGATACAGAAGTCTTTTTTCACTTCCTATTACTGACTATAAAGGATGGGCTAATGGCCTGAAGGCTGCGGGCTATGCTACTAATCCCCGCTATGCTTCACAGCTGATAGGCATTATAGAACTCTACAAACTCTATCAATACGATAATGCCAAGAGCTACGATAAGTTCATGGCTAAGCGTTCTGGTACAGATCAGCCTGTAGGCGGTAATGGACAGCTCCATTCTATACATATTTATAATAAGAACTATTATTTATATGCCCGGCAGGGTGATACCTTTAAGATGATAGGTAAGGAAATCGGCATTTCCTATAAGAAGATTGCCCGTTACAACGAACGTGATTCAAAAGACCCATTGGTGCCTGGTGAAATCATCTGGCTTAAGAAAAAGCAGAAGCGTGCAGACAAGGAGTTTAAGAACCGTCCGCATATCGTGAGTGTCGGCGAGAGTATGTATAGCATTGCACAGTATTATGGCATTCGTTTGAAGTCCTTATACAAGATGAACGGAATCTCACCTGATGAGAGTATCAGAGTGGGGCAGAGACTGAAAGTCAGATAAACCATGAAAATTGCAAATCATTATCCTATGAAGATATTAAGACTATTTGTCACGGCTACGGCCTTGTTATTCATCGCTATACCGGCCATCATCAGTTGCGGCAACGGGAAACAGAGAGTTGAATCTGACAATCCCGAAGATGAACTCATCGTGATGAGCGAAGACGATACTAAAAAGTCAGAAGTGCGTTATATGATGCTTCATCTCAAAAATTTCTCCTTTGATGAACGGGAGAATGGAACCTTTAAGGTTGAGGACATGATGAAGAACACGAAATATAAGAAGATCTTTGAGAAGGTAAAATATTTCGATAATGTAGGCTCTATTGTGACTGAAAGTGAAAGGACGCTGGGATATGCTTTTCACATGAAGCAGAGCGAAGACCAGAATTCGATGGAACCTGACGACAAGTATTTCACGGGTATCATCTGGCATATTCGTCCCGGAAAGACTTTTATCGAATACATTTTTGATTCTGATGAACCGCGCCAGGAATTCTTACAAGAGGCTATGGCTGAAGGTTTTACACAAGCAAACGACAGTTCATATTCCAAGGAAAAGCCTAATATGAGTTGTATCAACTTATCAAAATACAAAGGCTTTCCATCCTTAAAGCTGATTTGCTATTAGTCGCTTACGGCGTGGGTGCCTGCTACGTAGCCCATCGTCCACGCCGCCTGCAGATTAAAACCTCCGGTGACAGCATCTACATCACAGACTTCTCCTGCAAAGTAAAGACCTTTGACGTGTTTGCTTTCCAAGGTGTTGGGTTGTATTGACGACAATGCGATGCCGCCACAGGTAACGAATTCCTCCCGCCAGCTGCTCTTTCCTTCCACAAGATAGATGTCGTTAGTCAGGGTTTCCACAAGTTTATTCAGATTTTTCCTTCCTATTTCTCCCCATCTCTTTTCAGAAGGAATCTCTGCTCTTTTCAGTAAATAGAACCAGAGGCGTGACGGAAGGCCAAAGGGGCGCACATTGCCGATTTGTTTTCCGCTATTTCCCGTTGCTGCCTCATGGAGTCTTTCGCTGACAATGGAAGCATTCGTCTCACCAACCCAGTCGACGGAAATCTGGAAACGGTAGTTCTTCTCAGCCATCCATCTGGCGCCATAGGAAGAAAGACGCAAAATGGCAGGACCGCTCATGCCCCAATGCGTGATGAGCAATGGCCCCTCACTTCTCATCTTGGTTCCCACGATGGTTGTGATGGCGTTTTCCACCACTGTTCCCATCAGTTCGTGAATGGATTTGTCGGGAATGTTGAAAGTGAAAAGCGAAGGAATGGGAGATACTATTTCGTGCCCCAAGTGCTTCAGGTAGTCAAAAGCATTTTCCAGCGGATGTCCTCCTGTTGTAATGATGACACGGTCGGCATCTGCCTCTTTCTGCCCGTTATTGAAAACAAGATGAAGTGTGTCTTCCTGGGCAATAATTTGCCCGAGGGCATGATGTGGCAGAATGTCCACACCTAACCTTCGGGCATTGTTTATCAAACAGTCGATGATGCTCTGGGAGGATTGTGAATGCGGGAACACGCATTCATCATCCTGTGTTACCAGTTTTACGCCCCGACTTTCAAACCATTCGTATGTGTCTTTATAGTTGAAAGTATTGAAAAGGCGCTTCATCAGCTGGGCACCCCTGAGATATACCTGCTTTAAATCCCTAACCTCATTAAAGGAATTGGTCAGGTTACAACGTCCACCCCCGGTGACAGCCACTTTAGCCAGTGGCCGACTGCCTTTTTCATAGATTGCAACATAGGCATCGGGCCTTAATTCCTTGGCCCTGATGGCAGCAAAAAAGCCTGCTGCGCCACCTCCTATGATTGCAATTCTCATAAGTTTCCGGAAACCCGTTTAATAGCTGCGGGCAATAATGACACGGTATTTGGCTGGTTTGCCAGTAACCATATCCACACCGGGTGTCTGTTCTACGCCGAAAGGCACGCAACGGATGGTTGCCTGTGTCTCTTCCTTAATAAGGGCTTCGGTCTCAGCCGTACCATCCCAATGACAGAGGAAGAAACCGCCGTCCTTCACACGCTCCTTGAACTCCTCGTAGTTCTCGCATTCGTAGATGCGGCTGTCGCGGTAATCCTTGGCCTTCTTGAAGATGTTCTGCTGAATGTCTTCGAGCAGCTGTTTCACGTATTCCACAATGCCCTCAATAGGACGTGATTCTTTCTCGAGCGTATCGCGGCGCATCACCTCGATAGTGCCGTTCTCCAAGTCACGTGCACCGAGTACAAGACGTACGGGAACACCCTTCAGTTCATAGTCGGCAAACTTGAAGCCGGGACGCTTGTTGTCGGAATCATCGTATTTCACGGTGATACCGAGCTGGCGCAGACTTTCAATGATTGGCTGCACCTTCTCGCTGACGGCTGCCAGCTGCTCTGCCTTGTTGGCAATGGGAATGATGACCACTTGAATAGGAGCAAGGCGCGGAGGCAGTACAAGTCCGTTATCATCAGAATGAGTCATGATGAGGGCACCAATCAGTCGGGTAGAGACACCCCATGAAGTAGCCCATACGTATTCAGGTTTGTTCTCCTTATTTAAATAGGTGACATCGAAAGCCTTGGCGAAGTTCTGACCGAGGAAGTGGGAAGTTCCACTCTGAAGAGCCTTTCCGTCCTGCATCATGGCTTCAATGGTGTAAGTGTCAAGGGCACCGGCAAAGCGCTCCGTCTCACTCTTCACGCCCTGCACCACAGGCACAGCCATCCATTCCTCAGCAAACTTGGCATACACCTTCAGCATCTTCTGTGCTTCCTCTTCAGCTTCTTCACGGGTAGCGTGTGCGGTGTGACCTTCCTGCCAGAGGAATTCGCTGGTGCGGAGGAAAGGACGTGTGCGCATCTCCCAGCGCATCACGTTACACCATTGGTTGCACATCAGGGGCAGATCGCGCCACGACTGAATCCAGTTCTTATAGGTATTCCAGATAATTGTTTCTGAAGTAGGACGGATGATGAGTTCTTCTTCAAGCTTGGCAGCTGGGTCAACTTCAACGCCACTCTTGTCTTCCTTGGCACGCAGGCGATAGTGAGTCACCACGGCACATTCCTTGGCGAAGCCTTCTACGTGTTCTGCTTCACGCGACAGGAAACTCTTTGGGATGAGCAGCGGAAAATATGCGTTCTGTGCACCTGTTTCCTTGAACATGGTGTCAAGTTGGTGCTGCATCTTCTCCCAGATAGCATAGCCATAGGGTTTGATAACCATACATCCACGCACGGCCGACTGCTCAGCAAGGTCGGCTTTTACGACAAGATCATTATACCACTGACTGTAATTATCAGCCCTTTTTGTGAGTTCTTTCAGTTCTTTTGCCATTGTTAAAATCTTTGTTGTTTTATAATTTGCGTGCAAAATTACAAAAAAAATTTGGAGAATCTACAGAAAAGCACTATATTTGCCACGAAAATTCGCTAATTTTTAAACATTAAGTAAAATGAAGAATTTAAAGATTGTAACATTGGGGCTCAGCCTCGCTAT
>Ga0256404_1001292_pt1 | contig 61904 bp, 19 predicted proteins | sample RumenRJG_01DNA_FD_185990 | JGI IMG/M metagenome (GOLD analysis project Ga0256404, IMG submission 185990) | Bovine rumen microbial communities from Lethbridge, Alberta, Canada - RJG_01 | ecosystem: Host-associated > Mammals > Digestive system > Stomach > Rumen | place: Canada: Alberta | collected...
TGGCGAAATTTTAACTTTCGAAAACTTTTCTCATATCTTTCGTAACTTCCTGTATTATAATTCCTTATAATTTCCAAAGATTTCTACTGATTTCATCTTCTTGAATCCAAGCCCATCCTGAAGCGCAAAAGCCGAGAGAAATCTCGGCTTTTTGCTTTTTCTATGGGCTCTCACCAACAACCGGGGGCGTGGTGGGGGCAAAGATGTAGTACGCAATTTTTCTCTCTGGGGAGTCGAGGAGTGGCTTACTGGATGACCTTTCTTGCTCCTTTTGCAGTCTTCACGATGTGAATGCCGTGCGACTCATTGGCGGCGGGGCGCCCTTGCAGGTCGTAACTGCGAATGACCGAGCCTTCTTTGAACCACTGAGGTGTTCCGATGCTTGCCGGCTGGAACTCAAGGATGGTGCCGAAATAGCTCCAAGGTGCCGTCTGCTGATAGACGTCCAGACTGCCCTCAGGCACATAGAGTACCGATTTCTCCATCGTCCAGTCGGCAAAGGCTTCCAGATGGGTGTCGGCGGGTGGCTCCTCGGCGTACACATAGACGGTGTGCGACGAGAAGTTGGGAACGCTGAAGGCTGCCCAGTCAATCTTCCGCACCGATGCGGGAATGTGCCATTCCTTCATGTTGTCGGCACCGGCCAGTGCCCAAGCCTCGATTTCCTCCAGTCCGTCGGGCAGCAGGCAGTCCTTCAGCCGGTAGCACTCATAGAAGGCTGAACGCCCGATGCGCTTGATGGTTGGCGGCAGGATGAGCTTCACGAGGCTCTGACTGCTGTAGAATGCACAACTGGGGATGCTGTCGAGCAGTGGCCTGATGTCGAGTGTATCGACGAGGATGAATTCGAAAGCAAATGGGTCGATGCGGCGCACGCTCTCGGGAATGACCAGACTTTTCTTGCTCAGTCCGTGGAAAGCTCTGCCCTCGATGGTTTCCACCCCCTGTGGCAGTTCCAGGTTCCTCATCGTATTATTGTTGAGAGCTGCATATCCAATGTGCTTCAGCCGTGCGGGCAGGTGGATGTTCTGAATGAAACAATCGCCGAAGCAGTAGTCGCTCAGGCGCTCCACGTTGTCGGAGATGATGACCTCGTCGATGTAGCATTTCTCGAAGGCACCTTTCCCGATGTGGGTGACGGTGTTGGGAATGACCAGGCTTTTCTGGTGCGGTGCAATGTTTTCCAGTACATATTTGAATGCCTCATCGCCGATGTACTCCAGTCCGTCGTTCAGCGCGAGGTGGTACGCGCGGTGATAGTTGAAGGCCTTGTCGTCGATGGTTTTCGTCTCGGGTGCGATGGTGAAGGTCTCAGCTCGCGAGCTGGTGGGTGCGAAGTAGGCCAGCAGTCGGCAGTGATCGCGTGTATAGAGGTAGCCGTCCTCCAGTATGTAGTTTGGATTGTCCTCGTCGATGGTCACGTCGCTCAGCGTGATATTACCATTCAGCGCCCCGTTGCCGATGTGCTCCAGCGTGGCAGGGATGTGCAGCGACGTAAACTGGTTGTGGGTGAAGGCGTGGTCGCCCAGCCAGGTCAGCGTCTCGGGGAAGTCGATGGCCTCGCCGCAGAACGACAGGGCATAGTCGCCTATCTTCTTCAGCGTATTCGGCAGCACGAGCTGCTTGAACTCCTTGTCGGCAAACATGTAGGAACCAATCACGTCGTTCTCGGTAGTATAGTTCTCGAAGTAGGGTTCACCGCCTGCCACGATGCGGCAATCCTCCAGGTTCAGCGTCTTATACTCGGAAGCCCATTCGCGCAGCACCCTGATGTCGCTGCCGTTGATAGTGCCTTTCAAGGTCAGTTCCTTCACGTATTGCAGTTCGTATTCGTCAAACAAATCCTGCAGGTCGCCTGCTGCCACCCAGACGACTTTCTCTGCTGCCATCGTTACTGATACCGAAGTGAGCCAACAGGTCATAAAAAGCAAGAGCAGTATGTGTTTCATGACTGCAAAGTTACTGAATTTTTTGAAAACGATCATAGCGATGAGCTTTTTTTTGTTTATATCAATCGTTTTTTTTTCGCTAAACACTGTAGTTGAAATGAGCAATAAATTCCTGTTCTTTTGAGGGGAAAGATCACCTATTAACCTATAAAAGTGTCGGAAGATTCGTCATCGTATTGGGCCAGCATAGACATTGGTAACAATGTCATTGCCAACAGGGCTAAAACTTTCTGTTTCATAAGTAGTTTTTTGTGTTATGTTATCTGTGAGTAAAAATGAATTTGTAAAATAATTTGGCTGCAAAATAACGAAATAATCCGGACAATCCTTCAAAAACAACTGGAAAGTTGTGCTTTGATCTCGAAAAGCACAAATATCATTCCACTAATGGTTTCCTTCGACTTCCGAAAGTTGAATTCGTTATTTCTCAAAAAACTCCTGGGGGCCGGTGGTGTAGAGATTGCCGAAATGTGCGGAGTTCACGATGTGTACATGCGAGCCAAGGGTGCGCTGAGCGCAAAAGAGATAGAGGTCGCGGTAGGTTGTTGTGGGCGATGCCGTCAGGTGAGTGACGAGATTCCGGCTGAAGCGGTCGCAGCGCCACACGCCGAGCTCTGTACTCCAGTTGTCGGCAAACGACTGCTCGAAGGTGCCGGCACTCGACATTGCCAAAACACCCGGAATGCCTACCAAGGGTGTGATGACAGCCTCTGAGAAACACGGTTCTGTCAGGACGAACATCTTGCGATACTGCCCTTGCTGATGCATCAGGCTGATGGTCTGCCTCAGGAGGTCGGCAGTCATGCCCCGTCCGACGTCGGCATTGCGCCAAGCCAACTCATCGGCACCATTGTTTGCGTGGTTATGTCCGTGCCCGCTCCAGAAGAGAAGCACGTTCTGTCCCGCATCCTTGGGTAGTACCACAGGCGTCTTGTCCGTCTTCACTCCAAGCAGAATGTTACTGATGTCGGAGGGAGAGATGTCGGCATTGTCGTAGTCCATGCTGCAGCCTGCCAATAAGTCGTTGCCACCATCTTCGGCGCGGATGATGCCTGGCTCGGGATTCATTGCGTCCGATGCAAGCGCCTTGTCGATGATCAAGATGATGTGGTCGTCGTCGAATCCTTTCGTCTTGAGCATCTGGTAAACGCTGAGCACATCGGCCTGATGACGGTAGTTGTTCCAGCCGTTGCTGCCTTGTACGAGCACGGCATATTGCGCCGTAAGTGCGGGATAGCTGATGCCAGCATCCTTATTCTCGGCACTTCTGGCAAATGCTTCTTCCGCATTCTTCGCCAGCCAACTCCAGGCGGCCATCGTGGAACTGGTGCGATGACTGCCGTCGCTGCTCAGATAGTTGCGGTGTTGAATCTTTCCGTCATGTATCTGCCAATGAACGTAGGTGGTATGAATGGCCGAGGTGTAGGTCTCGTTGTCGAAGCGTATTTCGCCCGAAGCCCCCTTGAAGTCCATCAGCTGTCCCTGTTCCAAAGCGGAGAGATAGAGTTCCATTGATGTCTGGCTCCACGCCGCACTTCTCAATTGCTCGGCATGTGGGGTGGTGATGTCGATGATGGCCTGGTTGATGTCGGTCACGTCGGCATGATGCTCAGCGTATGAAGCGGCAAAGGCGGCGAGCATCAGGGCATCATAGAACTTGCATTCTGCAAACGTGGGCTTATTGCCAAATTTCACCTCGTAGCTCTTCTCGAAGCCTGTCGTCGGGTCGGCGTAGGGTGAGAATCCTTGATAATACTGTAGCACGTCGAGTGCTTGCGGTCCGAGAGCATCGAGACTCTCTTGCGTCAGATTACTGAAGGCAAACCAGATGCGCGCCCAGCCCTCCAGAGTCTCCTGCATTTCATTTTTGTCTTCTTCGGGAAACGGCTCGTCAGGATCTTCTCCCCACCACTCCATACGCAGGCGGGCCATATCAAGCAACTGCTGGGTGGTCTCGATCACGCAGAAATTACCTGTTAACACACTGCCGAAGTACGACAATTGGTCTAATTCATCATAGTAGGCTTTCATGCGTTGGCGCAAATCGGCATCGCTGGAATACATGTCGTTGTGCGAGAAGCGAATGCCCATCTCCTCAGCCTGATAAGGCCCCCAGTCGTAGAATGTACGCCCATAACTGTCGTTGGGTGCGAACAATGCTGCAGGTGTGCTTTTGTCGTGTACGAAGTTGAGTGCATACGATGCATACATGTTCATCAGCACCTCGCAGAAGGTGATGTCCGTCTCGGTGAGCGACCAGAGGAAAGGCTCTTTGTTCGACACGCCTGCGGTGCCCACGGCAAAGCGGCGGATAATCTCTTCGCTAGTGGCTGTCGGTGCGATCACAGGCTTATGAGTCTGCTGACAGCCTGGTGCCAACAGCGCCACACCGTCGTTGCTGAAAGGACCGATGACCGCCATCACATCCTCGCGTTCGCCCAGTTCCTGTCCAAGCCGGGTGAGGTCTTCAGTCAGCTCATCGTGCCACTCCAGCTTCAAGTCAATGCAGAGGGTGTCGTGCAGCTGTGCCTGGTGCAGGTTGCCGAGAAACCATTGCACCGTGCGCTCAAAGCGGGCTTTCGTGGCAGCGTCGGCACTCATTGGTGCCACCACAGCCACCGTCTTCTCCACCCATCGCCGCGACTTTTGATAAACGATGGTGTCGTCTTCCTGCTTACAGGCGGTGAATAAGGTCAGCGCCAAAAGCACGACGGCAACAATCTTTTCACTTCTCATGCTCTTCCTCCTTTCTCAAAGCCGTTTCGTGTATCTCTTTCAGCTTCTCGTCAGTAAGCTGTTCAAGCACCTCAACATCGTATGGAGTGAGATAATCCTTGTAGGTGTGCACCACCTCCGTATAGCCCGATGCCAGACCTAGCGACTGGTGCTTCGGCATTCCCTCGGCAGAAAGCCACTGGCGGATGCAGAGATTCATAGCGCGGTCGATGTGTTTCACCACCGACATGTGAGAGCGGTTTGAATGGTATTCGTTGTCGACACCCACGATCATCAAATCGCCTAACTCAATTTCGTTCATGCGCCGGAATGTGTTGAAAGCGCCACCACAAATGGGCACGATGCAATAGAACCAGTCATCAATCCACTGATGAATCATGCGCAAGGCTGTAGTGTCGGCGACGTTGTAGCCGCCGTCGCCCGTTTCATCGAGGTAAGTAGTGCCCAGGTATTTCTTGGCTTTTCCCGTGACAGAGGTCATGTCGGCATTCCATCCGTCGGTGAAGCCTTGTATGGCGTCAACCACAGCCTGTTCACGTCGGTTGGCACCAATCAGCATTACCTTTGGTGCCAGCGGAGGCATGATCGCGCCAGCCTCGAACATTGCCCCGTAATAGGGCATATAGAGTGTGGAGCCTTTGTCTGGCAGCGGCGTCTTGGTCTCGAGATATAGCAGGTCGGCATATGGATTCCCGGCTAAGCGATTGCTATTTTTACGCAGATACTCATCGTAAACAGGCGATGTGACGATAAACAGTCGGCGCACCGAGTCCTCGGCCGTCTCCATCTGCCGGAACATCAGTTCCAGATATTGCAGACCCTCTTCCGTAGATCGCGGCGATAACTGCATGGTGCGCAGCCCCAATTCCTGAGCCGTCTGTTCCACACCCTCGTAGATCATGTCGCAATATGAACGGTCGCCCAGCGAGTTGTCGCCGTAGATCACCGTCACCAACGGGGCGCTACTTGCCTTTTCCTCATCAGGATCGGGCAAGTAGATGGTGTCGCCGTCTTTCGTGCAGGCTGCCATCAACAGTGCTGCCGCCAACCATACGAAATACTTCTGCATTGCGTAGTGCTTATTGCTTAATGTTGTCCAAAATGTCTTTTATGAATCCGTTGCCATCCTCGGGCCAACGGTCGATGAGGACATATCGCAGGCAGCTGATGCCTGTGGCAGACTTTACCTCCGGACTGAAGGCAACTTCTGCACAATAGTAAACCGTTGCGCTCTGTGAGGGCTGGTAGGTGATGGTGCCCTGCGACTTTCCGTCCTTATCGGTCAGCCGACAGGTGATGGTGCCGTTCTTGGCAGTGCTCAGGCCCTGATGTGCAGAGCCGCCGGGAATGAGCTTGTAAAACTCTTCCTGTGCAGAGGCAGTGGTGGCTACGGGGCGGCTCACGATGTCTTTCGTGTCGGTGCCCAACTGCACGCCATAGACCAGCGAGCCCTCGTTGGCAATGCGCTTCTGCAGGTAGGCCAGGTCGTCAATGCCGTTGCCGGCCGGCTCGTCGTCATCGTTGCCACAGGCAGTCATCGTTGTCATCATGAAACCGCAGGCGAGGAGCATCACTCCACACGAAAAGATGGCGGTCAGCATCTGGGATAGATTCTTTTTCATCATTATTGTCATTTTAAAATAGTTTCACTAACAAAATGGGCAGCGCTCCTACTGCCAGCATCAGAAGAAGCGTCAGCGCGAAGGTGAGCACCGTGCGCCATAGGGCAGGCCAGAAACGCAGGTTGTAGAGCTGGGCATAGTCGTAGCACAGCAGGGCGACGCCGATGAACATCGGAACGGCAAAGGGCGGCAGGTTGTAGTAGGCTTCGCTACCCGTGATGAGCACCCACAGCGAACCGACGATCTGCATCTGGCTGGAAATATATATCTGCGAGAAAAACACCTCGATGAACGACATCTGCCGCAGGAACACAATCCATGAGGCAACGATATAGAAGATGCCTGCGGTGATGGCCGAATAGGCTGGATGGGTATGTAGCCAAATCAGCACCTTGTCGATGCGTGCGAAGAGGCTGACGACCCAAGGCGTGTTACCGTGTCGGATGAACACATCGCCATAGACAAAGGCATCCTCTGCACTCGGCTCAACACCTCGCAGCGAACAGAGGAAGGCAAAGAACAGCGTGATGATGATCAGCATCTTGAACGGCGGGAAGTAGAGCGGCTGATGCCCGTTCAGGTAGTCGCGGATCATATAGCCTGGCCGCCAGAACAGCTCATGGATGCTACGCAACATCGGTCGTGACCCCATGCCCCAGATGTCGAGAAACCCCTGAGCCACGTTTTTCCCTGTCATGCGATGACGGTTGGCCTGCAAGCCGCACTGTGGACAAAACCGCCCCACGAACGACGTGCCGCAGTTGACACACGTGTGCTGTTCATCGGTAATCACCGTGTGCATCGTGGGTTGTTGCTGCCGCTTGTCAAGCTGCTGCCACCATTCGTTGATTCTATTCAGTACTTTCACGCCAATGCTCGCAGTTGTCCTCTATGGTTTTCTTGATGATAGTTCGTGGTGATGGTAGGTCAACACATCGTGACTTGGGTGCAAAGTTACCATTTTATGTTGAAATCTGAACTTTTAAAGTTTTGTTTTTTTTGATTGATACCCTATTTTCCTACTTTTCCCACATTTTTTATATGTAACTGACGGTGATGACATGCTTTCAGCTCCTCAATGATGTAGGGACGCGGCGGCCGCGTAACTGGAGAGGAAAAGCTAATTCCAGTTACGCGGCACGCCGCGTCCCTACATTTTCTGGGTCAAAGATTCAGACGATAAGATATTCTTCATGAAAGACAACCAAACATTCATATAAAAATTCAATAAATTTCTCTTCCACTTCCACCTTTTCTTCTGAAACACCTTTGTATAATGGTATTACATGAGGTGGAAGAGAACTTTTTATCTTCCACTTCTCTTCCACTTTTCTAAAGCATGGTTTTCGGGCTCAAAAAGCATGAATCCCCTTGCTGGAAAGCATATCTTCCAAGGTTGGAAAGCATTGCTTTTGAGTTGCGAAAGCATTGCTTTTGAGTTGCAAAAGCATTGACTTTAGAGCGTAAAAGCATTGACTTTAGAGCGTAAAAGCATTGACTTTAGAGCGCAAAAGCATTGCTTTGGGAGTCACAGAGCAATGCTTTAGAGGTTATGGAGCACTGCTTTGGAGGTTACGGAGCACTGCTCCCGATGCTACAGAGCACTGCTCTATATAGGTATGGAACAGTGCTCCCTATGGTACAGAGCACTGCTCTATATGGTACGGAGCACTGCTTATCCTGAAGCGACGGATGCACATGTGACCCCTTGGGGTCTTGCCCGCCCGAAGGTCCTTACACGCAGCTCTGCTGCTTTACCCGTGCGAAGCAATTTAAAGGTGGAAGAGGAGTGGAAGAGAAAAGAGTCTCTTCCATCATCCCAAGCCATAATATATAAAGGCATTTCAGAAGAATAGGTGGAAGTGGAAGTGAATTTGCATAAATATACTTTGACGAAGAGTTGGATAAATCAAAAATATTTTGTATCTTTGCGTTCTAATATCATTATTCCTTATTCTTTAACATAAAATCTTGTATGTGATGACAGCAATCAGCAATCAGAAAGTGACATTGATGAATCAGCGTGACGGTCAGGAGCGCTACACCCGTTTTGCACTTGGCGCGGTGGTGGAGATGATTCGCACGGGCAAGCTCAAGAGCGGAAAGTCGTTTAGCGAACTCGCCGACAGACCTCGTATCTGCTTTTCATCGGAAATCAAAAACCAACGTGGCCAGCGGTGGACCTATATTTATAATGGTATGATCCTACTGGAGATTAACAACCTGCCCGACCGCCAAACGGCAGAGGAGATACGGCAGGAGGCCGCCTTCATCGACTACACCCTGTTGGCTTTCGTGGGAGCCGACGGGCGCAGTGTGAAAGTTGTCTGCCAGGCAGCGGAGCGCAACAACTGGCAGAATCCCGATGGCTACTGGCAGTCGGAGGTGGAGAAGTTCAATCTGAACGCCTATGCGAAGTTCCATTATCTATACTCCACCCAGCTGGCCATTCGTGTGGAGAACATCGCCCCGACGCTGCGCTCCAGCTGTGTGCTGAGTCACGACGAGGAGGTGTACTTCAACCCCGATTGTGCGGTGATGATAGTATCGCCAGAAGATCAGACGGCTGAGCGGCTGTCGAGGATGGTGCGCCAGGAGAGGGGAGATGAGGCCGACAGTACGACGATACCAGGGCTCTCCACAGAAGCCTCCCGCCGCCATGAGTACCAGGCTTGCAAGGCCGATGCCCTCGAGGCATGCCGCCTTGACAAGGACGACGATTTCGTGCCGCATTGTCTGGAAGTGCTCGCCCAGTATTGTCATGAGAGCGGCCTTGAGGAGGCCTTTGCCGTGAAGATGACGCTGTTCGACGGACGGCTAAACGAGGATGCGGAGTATGTGCAGACGGTCTTCGACTCACAGTACTCCAAGACGCTGAAAGCCACCTGGCCGTTGAAGCACGTAAAACCCTCGCAGCTGCTGACCTACAAGACCGAGGCTTTCCTGAACTCGCGCTATGAACTGCGGAAGAATGTGATGACGGGAGCGGCGCAGTATCGGTCGAAGGACTCCTTCGACTATCGTTTCAGCGACCTGACAAAGGAGGCGATGAACACCATGTCGATACGAGCGTTGAAGGCCGGCATCGAGTCATGGGACAAGGACATCAAGCGATATGTGCAGTCGACGCTCATCCCATCTTACGACCCCGTGAACGAATGGCTGGAGCAGTTGCCGAAGTGGGATGGCACCGACCGTGTGACGCCTCTGGCCGAGCGCATCCCGACGCAAAACAAGCACTGGACCGACGACTTCCACAAGTGGATGCTGTCGATGGTGGCCCACTGGAAGGGCATCGATCGCAACCACGGAAATGCCATCGTGCCGATGCTCATCGGTGCGCAGGGTTGTGGTAAGAGTTCCTTCTGTGGCATCCTGTTGCCAAACGAACTGCGCGACTACTACATCGACAAGATAGACTTCAAGAACGAAACCGCCATCAACCTCGGCCTGTCGTCGTTCGCCCTGATCAACATCGATGAGTTCGACATGCTCTCGCGCAGTCAGCAGCCGCTGCTGAAGCATCTCATCTCGAAGAGCGATGTGAAGATGCGCCCGCCCTACGGCAAAGTCTACGAGCAGCGCCGCCGCTATGCCTCGTTCATTGCCACGACAAACAACCTCCGGCCATTGCCCGACGACAAGTCTGGCTCGCGCCGCTTCGTCTGCATCGTTGTGGAGGGAATGATCGACACCCTCACACCCATCGACTATCAGCAGCTCTATGCTCAGCTGGTGGCAGAGATCGCTCGTGGCGACCGCTATTGGTTCGACGATGCCGAGAACCAGCGCATCATTCAGGAGAACCGCCAGTATGAGCGTGTGGGCAGTCTGGAGAAGATGATAGAAATGAAGTTCTGTCCAGCAAAGGATAAAGACAAGTCGACGCGGAAGACAATCGATGACATCATAGATGTGCTGAGCCGTTCGTTCCCCAATTTCCGTCTCACAAAGAACATCAATGTAGAGGTGGGGCGTGCCCTCAACAGGCTGGGCTATCATCCTGAAAAGGGCAATGAACGCCAGAAGTATTATATAGAAGAGGTGGAGTAGGGGGCGAGGGAGCCCCCCCCCTTCGTCCCCCGAGGGGGACACTATACCCTCCTGAGCACCCAGCGGTAGGGGCAGACCCCCGTGTCTGCCCGAACAATAACGAACAAAATGGGTAGACGTGACGAGCAGACACGGGGGTCTGCCCCTACCGAGATTGTAAAACATTCTCCCCTTTTCATCCCTTCTCATCCCATATTTCTTCATGAAAAATGGACGCAGTTTGAAAGTATTTTTGTATCTTTGCACCGTAAGAAATGGCTGAGGCCCTCTTTGCGACCATAAAACAACCGTTATAACAAAGATTTTTCGGATGGACTCCTATCGCATCATATGTGCCCTTGTGACCGGTGCTCTCCTTTGTTTGGCCATGCTGCTGGTGTTCCTTCGCGTGCCGATGGCTCTCGAATGGCAGTCGTTCCGCAAGGCGAAGCTCTTCACTGCACTGGCCTGCGTCGTGCTGAGTGCCGCCTACGGCTCGTCGGCCCTGATGGGCTGGGTGTTCGATGTCCCCGTGATGCTCGTGTGGCTCGTAGTGGCCAGTCTGCAGGCCATCCTCTTCACGTTCACTTGTGTGGCGTTCGTCGCACCTCAGAGGAATATGCGGCGGTTCGTCTTCTGGAACCTTATCCCAATGGTCGTGCTCACGACGCTCATGACCGGTGCCTACCTCTTCACCTCCCATTGGAGTGTGGCGCTGTTGATGGCGGGTGTGGCGTGCTATCTTGCCCAGCTGTTGTTATACATCCACTATTTCATTACCGTCTATCGTGCCAATGTCGAACATCTCGAAGAGGTGTATGCCGACGACCTCTCGTCGCGACTGGCGTGGGTGAAGCGATTGTTCTTCTCTGCCCTGGTGGTCGGTTTGCTGGCCGTGGCCGTCATCCTGCTTGTGAACCAGACGCTCGATGCCGTGTTCGGTCTTGTCGTGACGGCCTACTACACCTATGTAGCCATTAGTTTCATCAACTATATGTCGCGTGCAGCCTTTGTCGTCAAGGCCGCCACCTTACCCGAGGAGTCGTTGGATGAGGAGGCCGTGGCCGAAACAGCAATGGGCAATCGTGACAACCTCGAGCATGTCCGCATGGCGATCGACGACTGGGTAACCACCAAGCGCTACCTCGAGCCAGACGTGTCGGTGGAGGAGATAGCTCGGCAGATGGGCATCAGCCGTCAGGCACTCAGCGACTATTTCTCTACTGAGTTGAAGATGCCGTTCCGTTCGTGGCGCATCGAGCAACGCATCGCTGAAGCCCAGCGCCTCCTGGCCGATAACCCCTCTATCCCCACCGGCGAGCTCTGCGCCCGCTGCGGCTACAACGATCGCAGCAATTTCCACAAGCACTTCCTCAAGGTGACAGGCAAAACGCTGGCGGAGTATAGAACGCCCCACCAGAGCTCAGAGGAATAATTATTCATTTCAGTTGCCTTTTCCACGTGGTATTTCTCCATTTTTGAGAAATACCACGCTGTTTTGTGTGCGTATGTTACATATTTTTATTATCTTTGCAGAAAAATAAGGAAATTGAAACAAAACGGGATAACGATATAAACAATAAGCAATAAAAAATATAGTTTTATGGAAACTAAGAAACACTCTTCATCGCATCCTGCAGGAACAGGGCGGGAGCGAACGAAAACAGTACGGCACGGCCGTTGGCTGTTGCTGATTGCTATCTTGCTGATGGCCATGTCGACAGCGTGGGCACAGAATTCATCGGCCATCTCGGTTTTCACCGAAATTCCCACCTTTGACCGAGGAGCGAATACCAATTGGATTAACTATACCTATACCGAAGGTCCTGCTAAACTCGTAGATGGTAACACCAGCACGAAATATGGTCTTAGTAGTAAGGATCCCTGGGTGGAATTCCACTATTCCAGCCCCATCACGCCGAACGGTTATATTCTATGGACCGCCGATGATGAGCTGGGCAAACGTAATCCACGGTCGTGGACCATCAAGGGTAAGAACAGCGGAGATGCCGACTGGACAACGATTGCCGAAGTGGACAACTCCAACGGTGACAAACTGCCCATGGCCAACAACACCCCGACCACATTCTATATGTCCAACTCCATGGCCTACCAGTATTATCGCTTCGAGGCCACTCGCGCCAGCAATGGCGAGTTTCAACTTGCTGAGCTGCAGTTCTATGAGATTACGGGCGATCTCCATGACATCCAATATGCCATCGTGACGGGTCTTTCTACCATCTATGAATACACGGGTTCCGTGATTCCGCTCAATTATATGGTAGCAACTATTGATGGTACAGAGTTGGTGAAAGGCACCGACTACACGGAGAGCATCACCAAGGACGGCCTTCCCGCTACGGTCTTGGAGAAGGGTGATTATGACCTGACTATTACGGGTAAAGGTAATTACAGTGGTTCGCAAACAATCCATTTCGTCATAAATAGCGACCAGGCGGACTACGAACGTGCACTCGCCGTCATCAAGGACAACACGTACTATCGCATCTTCACGGAGATTGACGGCCAGAGGTATTATCTCGATTTACATAACGAACCATCAACATATTTGAAAGATGCCCGTCACTTCGTTTTTAAGAAGTCCGCCGGCGGTGAAAAGTGGGAATACGGCTTTCAGTTAGTCAGCGAATACGAAGGTTACGGAGGCAAAAAGGATGTCTTTACGTATGGTGATGACGATGATTATTATTTGTATCTTATTTCATACAATTCATACAATGCGAATACACCTAGTGCTACTCAGGTGTTTTTCCTCAACGAGGAGGGTCGTTATGCTATTCGCGCAACGAATTTAGCCGACAAGGAGATTTATTGGAAATACAAAAAGGAGATTGACAATAACAAGGTCTATCACCGCTGTGGATACAGCAGCGAGAAGTGCTACGAGTGGTATTTGGAGGAGGACGACACGTATGGGCGCGCTTGCGGTGCCATAGAGGAATACAACTCCTATCGTGTGTTTGCGGAAGTGAATAATCAGAAGTACTACGTCGCAGCCGACGGCACACTGACCGACAGCGAGACCGATGCATCGTCGTTCCAATTCCTCAAGTCTGCTGGCGAGGAATACGACTACGGCTTCAGGCTCCTGAACGAAGACAGCTACTTTACCGGACCCGCCGGTACGACCGATGATGCCCTGACGCCAGGCCACCTGAACACCACCACATCGACGGCCAGTGACATATGGACATCACAAGTGTTCTTACTCGACTGGATGGGGCGCTATGCCATCCGCTCGACAAATGCCGCCAGCGGCGAGAGTGGCCAAGCCCTGTATGGCAACACCTACTGGACAGTCAACACCGACGGAAGCAGTTCCGTGGCAGGCTATAGTTTCACACAGGACTATATATGGAAAATAGAGGTGGATTCGGCGAAATCCATACGCACATCGCATGTCAACCCCTACTACATAGGTACTACATTCCCGCTGTTCCAGTTTGAGTTGAATGACCTGGAAGGGTGGACAGTACTCAACGATGAGATCACCGTCACCTACCAGCGCTTCAAAGGCACCCCGTGGACCGAGCACTACACGTTCAGCAGTCTAAAGAAGCATCAGGGCGAGGGTGTGATGCTCTACGACCTGCCCTTCAGCTTTACCGAGGAACATCCAGAGATTGACACAGAAGAAGTTTTATGGATGTTGGAGTCTTGCAACAACATCTTCGTTACCGCTACAATCGTCATGACTTTACAAGATGGGCAGAACCGTACAAAACGAGTGGAGGCAAAAACCTACCTGTCACCTAAGTATCGTGATGTTTCATTTGGTGACTATTATGAGGGTGTGGTTCGATACCACGACAGACGTCCTCCCACGCTGACCACAGAAGTGATGTATGTGCCCCGAGGATCGTCCAGTGTCGGATTTGAAATACCTGAACTCGGAATCAGTAAGTTATCTTTTTTGCCCTACTCGATATCTGGCGGTACTTCGAGTCAAATCAACGACTGGCTGTATATAGAGCAGGATGGTATGTACTGGCGTGCCACCATCAACTATGAACTTCCATTGGATAATGCAACTACCGACGTGACGTTTTACACACTGGTTCAACCCACACGCAATGACACTGTGCTAAGTGAAAAGACCGCCCATGTGACATTCGAATATATCAACCCAGAGGATCACATGATCTATTGTGTCAATGGTTTAGACAGGTTTTGGAGAGAAGAACCTGTCATTAAGGATAACACCAGTAACCTGGAAATGATAGAAGAGTCTCTCAAGGAATATGGAATTAACTACGGCTTTGCCCATGTTCTGCCCCATTATGTCATGGAGACCATTACAATCTACGACGACTTCTATGGTGGTGCAGAAGTAACATTGTCGTGCAACGGTGACGTGATTCAGAAGATGACGAACTACAATGGTAGTTTCACCTTCATGCCCCCCACTGATGGGCGCGCCTATGATTTGGAAATCTACTACCCGGGTTTCGATAGACGATATAAGCGTACTTACATCTCTCCACCCCTAACGAATTTTCATAAAATCAGTTTCTACTCGGAGATTTTTGATGGAAAAATCCATAATGGGCAAAGCTACCAAGCATGCACAATCAGTTTCGTCCGTGACGGAAAGGAATACAGTCTTCAACAGCTTGCATTTGAGGGCTGTGAAAACGTTGATGCCTATATGTATGCTGAGGAACCTGTTGACTTCTACGTCACCAACGGTGAAACCTTTGCACGCGTCTCTTTCCCTGAATGGTTCAAACCGCTTGAGTATAAATACAAACCAGAACTGAAGGAATTGCGGAGGCTCTACTCTATGGAAAGCGCAAGAGAATGGGCTGATAACGGGTTAGCAAGTTATGACGCGGCTCGTACTTTCTATCCTGAAGGAAAGTGGACCTCTTGCGGCCCTCGACTGATTCTTAACTGGGACGAGATGGGCAACAACAACAGCCTCGTGAAAGTTATTGACAGTAAGGGCGAACCGGTCACGAACGCTACCCTCCACTTTGCCTGCGTGGACAACAGCATGCAGCGCAAGACCGAAACGGGGTCGGCTACCTATGTAGCCTCGTTCGGCGGCTATCTTATCGACACTGACCCGGACCAGTATGCTGAACTGATAGAGGTGGTGGCACCGGGCTATCAGCCTACGCTCTCGACAATGTATCTGTGGAACTACGACTACTTCAGCCGTGAGAACCGCAACAAGACGCGCCGCCACACCATCGTGCTGCACGAGAATGAAGGCCAGGTGGGCACAGCCTCGCTGGAGACGCTGAAGCGCTTCGGCAATGTGAAGGACGGTCAGATGACCGCCAAACTTGCAACAACCGACTTGCTGTCGATCAACCCTGAAGAGACGCACGACTACTCTCAGAACGGTGATTACGAGACGGTGATGAAGACGGTTGACGACGAGAAATTTGGAGAAGGCGGCTGGAGCGGTACGAAGTATGCACGCCTCACGGGCAGTCTTTCCTACGCCAATAGTTTCGACCCAACGCAGTTGTCGCTGGTGGGCAAATCGCTTAACCTGCAGCCAGTTACCACCACTCTTATAGAGAAGAACAACTTCCCGTCCTTCAGTTACAACCACTGCCTGTTTGAGTTCGACCTTGTGGACCAGATTGCAGAGGATGTTACGGTGAAGGTCTCGCTGACCGACGGCACGAAGACCCTTGCCAACCTGCCCTCTCTGCATAACAGTACCATCGACCTGATAGCCCTCTCGGAGGCCAGCAACATTGAGCTGCCCAGTGGCGGCATTGATCTGACAAAGGTGGACGACAATTCACGCAGCCAGGGCGTCGACATGAAGGACATGAACAAAGCGTTCGACAAATTCGACTTCCAGTTCCCTGCCGTGTTGCCGTTCACGGTGAACATCGAGCGCGACGGTGACTACTTCCTGGTGCGCGCGGTTTGCGAGCGCAATTTCGTCCCCGGTGGCGCGATTATGGATGTTTTAGACAAACTGGACAACCTGCAGTACTTCGACGAACAATATCAAGCGTGCATGGATGCCGTGAAAGCAGCAAAGCCTGCCGACGATGACTTCTTCGACGACATTCCGCGTTTCCCGTCTGCCTTCGTGGGCATCAAGGGCTTCCTGAGCGGTATCGGCCACTACAACCCCGATACGAAGAAGATAGACATCAACTTCTACGACGGCGGCCTGACGATGGAGGCATCAGCCCGTGCGTCGGCCCGTGTGAGTTTCTTCATCGGCGGCTTCGGCGTGTCGGTGGATGCGAAGATTGCCTCGACGATGGCGCTGGTGAACCGTGCCGCCGCGCTGGGCGACGTGGGCGGCCTGCCGAAGATTGACTTCGTGCTCGACAACCAGGCGCGCCTGAAGGTTTGTGCATGGGCAGAGGCTGGCATCGACATCTGGATAGCGAAGGCAGTGGCTGGTGTGCGCGGCGGTGCGAGTTTCGACGTGCAATCGCGTGTGGTCATTCCGACCTACAGCGACAATATGACTGACGGCACGAAGACGACCGTACGCGCGGCAATGGAAGCCTATGCCGAGGCACGTTTCCTGTGCTTCACGAAAAAGAAGTCGTGGAAGATCTTCGACGCGCAGAAGACCTGGCTGTCGCCTAACGACCCGTCAAATCCCCTGCATCCCGGCTATGGCGAGGGCATCTTCTCGTTCAGCAGCAAGAACGTGACGCAGAGCTACAAGCGCCTGCGCCGCAAGGTGATTGCCGATCTGGGCACACCCATCATCAGTAATGTGAGCGGCATGGCACGACCCACGTATCTGCTGGGTGGCTCATCGGTGCTGTTCAACAACCTGAAGACGGCCAGCGACTACAATGACGACCGCCTGCAGGTATACACCAGCGGCAGCAAGAGCGACCTGGTGAACACGGGCGTCAGCGCCCCGATGTACGACTTCAGTGCCGCCCACAACAGCAGCGGCCTGGAGGTGGTGGCGTTCGAGCAGGTGAAGTCGCCCATCAATGCCGGCGAGCTGGAGGCGATGTCGGAGGAGACGCAGATGAAGACCGTGACGGAGAACACCGGCATCCGCGTGGCGATGCGCCAAGGCAGCGGTGCGTGGACGACGTATGAACTCGGCGACCCCTACTGGAACAACGCCAGCGTGACGCCCGCCGTGGCCGTGCAGACCGACGGCAAGGCAGCCGTGGTGTGGCAGCAGGGCGTAGCTAAGTACAGCGATGACGACGACCGCTACATCGACGGCACGCTGATGCTCTCACGCTACGACGGCTCGGCATGGAGCGAGCCCGTGGAGATCAAACGACTGAACAGCCGCAGCGTGCCCACCGACTACCAACTGACGATGAAGGACGACTCCGTGCTGGTGATGATGACGCTGAAGCAGGACGTGAACAACCCGGCGAAGCAGCCGTCGGTGGTCTACGTGAGCGTGTCGCCTGAAAACCAAGTGCGCGAGCGATACACACAGGGCGAGGGCAGCAAGCCGCAGATGGTGCACGTCGGCGGTGTGAACCTGGTGGGCTTCCTGCAGCAGAAGGAGGACGGCCGCGACATCACGCTGAGCACGGTGAACATGCGGGGCGTGCCCACGGGTAAGCTGTCGGGCTCGCTGGGCATGGAGCGGCGCATGGTGAACGACTTCCGACTAGTGGTCGACGACGAGGCCGTTGATCTGGACGGCGTGGCCCTGCTCTGGAACCAAAACGACCAGGAGGTGACGACCGACGAGAATGGCGTTGCAACAACCAACATCAAGAACCGCATCTATGCGTCGAAGCTATGCAGCCACGACAAAGAACTATATTTCTCGACTCCCATTGGGATTGCCACGATGCCCGACGACGTGAGCCTGGTGTCGATGGACGGCTGGCTCGACGCACTGGACATGAAGGTGGCCTACTGCGTGGCCAACGACGACGAGGGCGCCGCCGTGCTGGAGACGCCTGTGGAATTCACCAACGCCTTCGACTATAAGGTGGACTACAACGCCTACGAGGTGACCGACGAAAAGTTCGTGCCGGTGACCATCACGGTGGCGAACAACGGCTTCAGCCCAATCAGCAACGTCGAGGTGGTGCTGGGCGACAGCACGTATAACCACGCGATGACGCTGCTGCCAAGGCAGACGATGGAGTTCACCGACCGCTATCCCGTGACGGAGGACTTCAACGGGACCATCGACTATCAGGTGACTGCCGACTTCGCGCAGGCCAACAGCAACTCGCTGAAGATGCGCCGCAGGGCTGCCGCCCGTCCGCACCGCATCAAGCGCAACGGCACGGAGATGGACGTCCGCCAGGTGGACATGGCGCTGAAGATGCTGAGCAGGAGCGTCGACGCCGATGGCAAGACCACCGTGGTGGCAGAGGTGAACAATGCGTCGCTGCTGCCGCTCTCTGAGGGGCTGTCGTGCAAGGTGGGCCTGTATGCCTCGCCGCTGGCCACCGAGCCCGTGGGGCAGGAGGTGACGGTGAACTACAGCGACCTCTACGACGCCTCGACGGGCAAAAACAAGACGAAGATTGTGACGCTCTCGGCGGAGAAGCCTAACACCAGTCGCACGCTCTACCTGCGCACCATGCCGGTGGAGGACGACGAGGTGCTCACCGACGTGCGTCCGGCGAACAATGTGCTGCCCGTGGCACTGGTGGGCAGGTATATGCGCGGCGACGTGAACAACGACGGCCGTGTCGACATTGCCGACGTCACGGCACTGGTGAACATCATCAATGCCGGTGGTGCCAAGGGAGTGGACTACAACCTCATCGTGGCCGACATGAACGAGGACAGCAAAATCGCACAGGACGACCTGCAGGAACTCGTAGACCTCGTGCTTAGAAGCACGGTCACCCCGGCACCGGCCAGCCAGGAAGTGGAGCTGCTCACCAATGGCGCCTGCGACGGCACGTTCAATGGCTGGGAAGTAACCAATGGCGGCAGCGGCTGGGCAATCGATCCAGGTAATGATGGTCATCCTTGGTGGGCATCGTCTTATGCCGTGTGTTCACTCTCGCAGACTGTCACCTTAGCAGATAAGGGCATCAGCGCTGAGAAGATCGATGCCGGCAATGTGACGTGCGATGCCTCGGCAGATATCTTGGTCTTTTGGGATAAGAATGGCGTAGGCTCTACGGTTTGCGAGGTGACGGTGCAGATGCTCGATGCCAACGGCACGGTGCTTGGCACGGAGACAGTGGTGAACGACACGGGAATCTACAAGGAGTGGACATCCTTCAGCACCTCGTTCCAACTGGCAGAAGGCACGCGCCAGCTGAAGTATGTGGTGAGAGGACAGGATATCGTCCATTGGAGCGGCCAATTCGGTCCTTGCTTCCGCAATCTCTCGATGCGGGTGGCGACAGCGAATTGAAATTGATGATTACACTTTCAGCGTGGTATTTTTACTTTTTTGAAAATACCACGCTGTTTTGTATGCGTATGTTACAAATTTTTGCTATCTTTGCACAAAATACGACAAATTGAAACAAAACAAACTACAAAATAACCATTTAATTATGAAAGAAAGAAGCTTTTCGTCTGCAGCTATCACGATGAAACGTGAGGACAGACCATTGCAAGAAGGTCATGGGAAGGGCAGTCGCCGCTTGTGGCTGGCGCTGTTGTTGCTATTGAGTCTGACATTCGGTGCAAGCCTCGACACCAGGGCCGACGATCAGGCCGACTACGAGCGTGCCCTCGCCTCCATTCAAGAGGGCCACTACTACCGCATTTGCACGGAGGTCGACGGTCAAAAGTACTACGTCGATGAGTACGGCTACCTAACGAGCAATATCTATACCTCTTGTACGTTCCAATTTTCGAAGGTTGAAGGCCAGGTATACCCCTATAGCTTCAATATAAAGCGCAACGATGGCTATAGCGTCTCTGGTAAATTTGGTGAACAATACTTGGAGAATAGAAGATACCTCTTGATAAAGGAATTCATCGATGACGCATGGAGTTCACAAGTGCTGTTCCTGAACGAGGAGGGCCGCTATGCCGTCCGCAGCTCGAATGTTGCCGAAGAGAATCTCGGGGATTATGGAGGCGGCCGCACCTATTGGAATTACAGCATAATCAATAACAACGTTAATTTGGGATACAGCTACGACAAAAACTACGTCTTTCAAATTGAGGAGAATGTGGACAAATGGTTCGACGTTGAATACGAGCGTGCCCGTGCCGCCATCGTGTCTGACAACAGATATCTTGTGACAACAACCTACGTTGGCCAGAAGTATTACCTGAAATTCGATGGTTCCCTGACGAATGATGTATCAAAAGCCTCACGATTCGAAATCTATGGAGCCCCTTCTTATCCTAAAAACGGCATAGGTTTCAAAGACCTTTACTTCTTTACTGGTCCCGATGAGGGGGCTGATTCCCCCCTGACACCAGGCCACCTAAATACAGGCGGTTGGGATATTTATAGTTCGGCACAAATACCCTATCTCAACGAAGAGGGCTACTTTGCCATTCGCTCAACGACTACCTTCGGAAGTGACAACCCGTACGACAACACCTATTGGACAGTGTACGATGGAACTGATGGTCCCCTTGCCGGATACAGTTTCGACATGCAGTACATCTGGCAGATTGAAGAACCTGTTCCTGACGATATGGTTGGTTACGAACGGGCCCTTGCCGCCATCAAGGAAGGTGCCTACTACCATGTGTTCACGGAAGTAGATGGCCAGAAATACTACCTCACTGGCGATGGTAGCCTGACGACTCAGGCAGATGGTGTCTCATCGTTCCATTTTATGAAGTCCTGCTATCTTGGAGGAGAGTATTCATGTTGCTTATCGCTCCTTAACTGCGGCCAGGCTTTCATTGGTCCAGCTTTGGGACGCGAGAACGCCCTGACACCCGGTCGGCTGAATCGGGGTGGTTATTCCAAAAATGATGGTTGGTGTAGTCAGGTATTCTTCCTGAACGATGCGGGGCGCTTTGCCATCCGCAGCACCAATTACCTGTTCCGCGATACCGAACTGGGTCAGTATGCCGGCACGTTCTGGACGGTGAACACGGGCGACAATGGCCCGATAGCTGAATACAGTTTCGAGAAGAACTTCCTGTGGCAGCTGGAAGAGTATGTGCCGGAGGAACTTGCCGAATATGAGCGAGCGATCAATACCATCCAAGACGGCCAGAGGTACCGTGTGTTCACGGAGGTTGGCGGCCAGAGGTACTATCTCACTGACAGTGGCCACCTCTCTGCCAACGTGGCCGACGCTCCGCCCATCACATTCCAGAAAGTCGCTGGCGAGGAGTACGACGAAGGCTATAAGCTCAAGTACGGCAGCACCTACTTCACCCGTCCCAACGGAACGACCGCTGCTGCCCTGTCGCCCGGCCACGTGAATACGACGACAACCTCCAGCAACATCTGGGATGCACAGGTGTTCTTCCTCAATGCTGACGGTCGCTATGCCATCCGCTCTGCGAATGCCAACAGCGGCAATAGCGGCGAACTCCATTATGGCAACACCTTCTGGACGGTGAGCACAGGTAGTGGCGGCCCCGTTGCCGGCTACAGCTTCGACCGGAACTATGTTTGGCAACTGGAGGAGTATGTGTTGGCTGACTTTGCCGAGTATGAGCGAGCACTCAACACCATTCAGGAAGACCACAACTACCATGTGTTCACGGAGGTTGGCGGCCAGAAGTACTATCTCACTTTCGACGGCTACCTCTCACCCGACAAGGCCGATGCTCCCCCACTCAAATTCAAGAAAGTTGCTGGCGAGGAGTACGACTACGGCTATATGCTCAAGTACGGCAGCACCTACTTCACCCGTCCCAACGGAACGACCGCTGCCGCCCTGTCGCCCGGCCACGTGAATACGACGGCGATAACGTCCAGCAACATCTGGGATGCACAGGTGTTCTTCCTCAACGCTGATGGTCGCTATGCCATCCGCTCGACGAATGTCCGCTACGGCAATAGCGGCGACCTCCTTTACGGCAACACCTTCTGGACGGTGAGCACAGGCAATGGCGGCCCCGTTGCCGGCTACAGCTTCGACCGAAACTATGTTTGGCAACTGGAGGAGACCTCCATCGTCATCACGGAGCACCCCAATGACTTCACTGCCGGCACTGTGTTCCCACTGTTCCAGTTTAAGCTTGAGGGCATGACGGGGTGGACGCCCGTCGACGACAACATCTCGGTGAGCTACACCCACGTCATGGGAACTCAGTGGAAGGAGACCTACAAGTTCAGCGAGCTGACGGCTCATCAGGGCGACGATGCAGGCGTCGTGTTCTACGACTTGCCCTTTAGCTTCACTGAAAACCTGCCCGAAGTCACTGGCGAACAGATGGGGCATGACATTGTGACCGCTGCGGTGACCATGACCATGCGGAATCAAACTGGCCAGACGCAACCTGTGACCTGCTTTGCCACCTTGGTGGCACAATGGAAGCCTATAGAGTTTATCAACTTTACCGAAGAAACTCAATACAACACCGATTACCATCTCGTCACTGTTAAAGCCGAGGTTCTGAACCTGCCACGCAATAACTTCAATATAAGTATCTCGCATTACTATGCTGGTCGTTGGACATACTCTACCGAGGATGGCGAAACGCCCGACTGGCTTGAAGTGGAAGACCCTGGTGTCGGGCCTTACGTAAACGCAATCATCACGTTACAGGCTAAACGGAGTTTTGAGAGCGATCATCCTTTCTATATAAGTGCAAAACCAAATAGTGATGATATTTTTCAGCCGTCAGCAAATTTCAGTATTCCTTTAGTCGCTTATTATGCCCATGAAGGTCAGGACATGCGCTTTCATTATTGGAATGATTGGAGTTATTTTGACGAGTTTAAAGAATACGGCAATGATTGGAGTGGTATAGCCGATGAGGTGCTGAATGGTAGTGGATGGGCTTATGCATCTACTCCCGATTATTATAGGAGGACTGGATTTTTGGGTCCTGTCAATAGTCCAATGAACTTTTATTATATTTATGACAAGTACTTTGGCGGTGCCGAGGTGACGCTCTCGTGTGAGGACGAGGAGATTCAGAAACTCTCGAAGTTCAATGGAAACTTTGCCTTCCTTCCTCCTGTCGACGGCCGGGTGTACACCATCAATGTAGACTACCCCGCATACGACAAGCACTTTGTCCACACATATTTCAACCGCCCAATAGATCATCTCTATAAGATTAGGTTCAAGTTTGAGGTAGAAGAAAATGATCATGCTGCTTGGAACGTCTCATACATGCGGGATGGGAAAGAATGCACTTATACAGCATATCCCTATTCTCTGCGAAGCAATCCTTATAGAGATGCCTATATGTACACCGAGGAGCCTGTTGATTTCTACGTTTATAAAGAAGATAATCCTGGACTCGTTGGGCGCATCTCCGCCTCCGAATGCTTAACGAAGTTGACGGCCGACATCAAGCCGGAACTGAAGGTGTTCGACACAGGCGACACAGATGCCAGATTTAGCGAGGAAAACTGGGCCTACGTTAAAACGCTCTATCCTCTTGGTGAGGACTGGACTAACAACATGCCACTGATTACCATCGACTGGAAGGAGATTGCCAAGGGCAGCAGCATCGTCTCGGTTGTCGACACCGATGGAAACCCCATCACGAACGCTACCCTGAACTTCGCTCACGTCGACAACACGATGACTCGTCAGGGCAACGGCGGCACATCGAAGCAATACGTACCTTCGTTCGACGGCTACTACATCGACACCGACCCGAGCCAGTATGCCGAACTCATCGAGGTGGTGGCCCCGGGCTACCAGCCGAAGCTTGCCACGATGTATCTGTGGAACTACGACTACTTCAGTCGTGAGAACAGCAAAAAGACGCGCCGCTACACCGTTGTGATGTCGAAGACCGATGCCAAGGTGAGCACCGCCAACCTGGAGACGCTGCAACGCTTCGGCTATGCTCGCAACGAACGTGTGACGGCGAAGCTTGCCTCGCTCAACCTCCTGGCCCATACTAATGCCGAGACGCTGGACTACACGGTCAACGCCGACTACGACAAGCTGACGAAGTATGTTGACGACGAGAAGTTCGGCGAGGCCGGCTGGAGCGGCAAGAAGTATGCCCGCATCGTCGGCAGCCTGCCCTACGGCGACTCGTTCGACCCGGCACAGCTCTACCTGCTTTACGGGCCTACTTACACGCATCAATACCGCCCTGTCACCACGCTCATCACGAAGGAGAACTTCCCGAACTTCAGCAGCAACCACTGCCTGTTTGAGTTCGACATTAGCACTTTTGGCAAGGGCACCCCGGCGCGTCCCGTCATCAAACTCGGCAACGAGCTCATCGCCGAGCTGCCTGGGCTGCGCAATACCAGTATCGACCTGATAGCCTTGGCAAAGGCGAACCGCATCGACCTCTCGCTGGCCACGGTGACGGGTGCCGACCTCGACGACCAGGCCACCGATGCCGGTGTCGACATGAAGGACACGGGCAAGGCGTTCGACAAGTTCAACCTGAGCACGCCGCCCTTCCTGCCCTTCACGCTGAACGTGCAGCGCGAGGGCGACCACTTCCTGGTGCGCGGCATCTGCCAGTATAGCTTCCTGCCGGAAACGGAGGGTATGGCCATGTCGGAAAATGCAGAGAACCTCGACTGGTTCAACGAGACGTACAACGAGTGCATGACAGCTGCCAACAAGGCGAAGGAGCGCGACGACTTCTTCGAAACCAACAGGCTCAGACAGAGTGCCTTCGTGGGAATACAGGGCTACATCTCTGCCATTGGCTACATAGACCCCGAGAACGACAACAAGCTGCTGCTCAACATCTACGATGCTGGACTGGTCTACGAGGTCGCGGGCCACGTTACCTACCCCTTGGGCTTCGGTCTGGGCAGCTTCGGCATTGCCCTCGACGGCAAATTGGCTCTACTGTTAGGACTGCAGAACCGTCATGCCATCCTGGGCAATGTGGAGGAGAAACCTGAGATTGACATCATCGTCGACGCGCAAATCGGCGTGAAGGTGACGGTATGGGCTGAGGGCGGTCTGGACTTCATGATTGCCAAGGCTGTGGCCGGTGTGGCCGGTGCCGGCAGCATCGATTCTGATACCCGCATCATCCTGCCCACCTACGAGAGCAATGCTATCATGTCGTCGCTCGCCGGAACGAAGACCTCACTGCGCATGGGCTTCAAAGCCTATGCCGAGGCGCGCTTCCTGTTCTGGACCTGGCGCAAAGAGAAGGTGCTGTGGGATGTGCAGGCAGACTACTTCTCGCCCCACGACACCACCAACCCCTTCCTGAACGAGGCGTACAGCGAACCCATCTTCAACTCGATGAGACGCAATGTGACGAAGAGCTACAAGCGGTTGCGGCGCAAGGCCATCAGCGACCTGGGTACACCTATTATTAATAATATCAGCGGCTTGGCCCGACCCGACTACATGCTGGGTGGCAACTCGCTGCTGTTTAATAACTTGAAGACTGCCAGCGACTACAACGACGACCGCCTGCAGGTGTACTCGGGTGACAACAAGAGCGACCTGGTGAACACGGGCATCAATGCCCCGATGTTCGACTTCGCGGAGGGGCATAGTGACGCACTGGAACTGGCGGCCTTCGAGCAGGCGAAAGCCCCCATCGACAAGAGCGCCCTGGAGGCAATGGACGAGGAAGCTCAGACGAAGTCGGTGAGCGAAATGGTGAACATCTATGTCGCCATGCGCAAGAACGGTGGTGCGTGGGAAAACCAGAAGCTCAGTAAGCCCCTGCCGAATATGGCCTGCGTGACGCCTGCCGTGGCAGTGGATGGCGAGAAGGCCGCCGTGATTTGGCAGCAGGGCATGGCCCGTTTCAACAGCGACGGTCTGCGCTACATCGATGGCAGCCTGATGCTGAGCCGCTATGACGGAACGACATGGAGCGAGCCGATAGAAATCAAACGTGTGAACAATCGTTACATTCCCACCGACTACCAGCTGACGATGAAGAACGACAGCGTGCTCGTTATGCTGTCGCAGCCGAAGGACGCCGACAACTCGGATAGCGAGACGATGCTGGTCTATGTGACCGTGACGCCTGAAAACGCAGTGTTCGAACGTCTTACCCAGGTGGAGGGCTCGAAGCCGCAAATGGTCAGCGTGAACGGTGCCAACCTCGTGGCCTACCTGCAGAAGAAGGAGCAGGGACGCGACGTCGTTCTGCGCACCGTCGATATGAAGGGTGAGCCCACGGGCAAGCTCGCAGGTGCGCTGGGCATGGAGAATCGCATGGTGAACGACTACCGACTGGTGGTCGACGACGGGGCAAAGGACCTCGACGGTGTATCGCTGCTGTGGTATCAGAGCGACGAAGAGCGTACGGATGACGCAGACGGCACGCAGACGGTGCAAATCAAGAATCACATCTATACATCGAAGCTGTTGAGCCATAACAAGCTGCTCTACTTCTCGGCACCCATGGAGATAGCCACCATTCCCAACGACGTGATTCTCGTGTCGATGGACGGCTACCTGGACGGTTTGGACATGAAGGTGGCCTACTGTGTGACCAACGACGCTGACGGCGGTGCCATCTTCGAAACACCCGTCAGCTTCAGCAACGACTTCGACTACACGACCAGCTACAATCCCTACGAGGTGACCGACGAGCGGACGGTGCCCATCAACATTACGGTGGCGAACAACGGCTTCGCACCGATTGGCAGCGTCCAGGTGCAGTTGGGCGACAGCATCTATACACATGGCATGCTGCTCATGCCGCAGAAGACCATTACGTTCACCGATAAGTATTACGTGACGGACGACTTCGACGGCACCGTGAACTACAATGTCACGGCCGAATTCATACAGCCGAACAGCAACTCGCTGAAGCTGCGCCGCAGGGCTGCAGCACGTCCGCATCGCATCAAGCGTAATGGCACGGAAGAGAACATCCGCCAGACCGACATGGCGGTGAAGCTGCTGAACAAGAGCGTCGATGCCAACGGCAAGACCACCATCCTGGCGGAGGTGAGCAACGCCTCGCTGCTGCCGCTGTCGAACGACTTCACCTGTAAGGTGGGACTCTATGGCACTGCCATTACCAGTCGTCCCGCTGTAGGAAGCACTGAGGCTACGGTGACCTATAGCGACCTCTGGGATTCCACGACCAAGGAGAACAAGCCGAAACTCGTGACGATAACGGTGGACAAGCCCGTCACCAGCCGCACACTCTTCCTGCGCACCATCCCGATGGAAGGCTCAGAGACGCTGGTCGACGTGCGCCTTGCCAATAACGTGGTGCCCGTGAATGTCTTGGGTAAGTTTAAGCGTGGCGACGTGAACAACGACGGACGTGTCGACATCGCCGACGTCACAGCCCTGGTGAACATCATCAACGCCGGTGGTGCCAAGGGCGTGGACTACAACATGGAGGTGGCCGATATGAACGAGGACAACAAGATTGAACAGGACGACCTGCAGGAACTCGTGAACCTTGTGCTCAGAAGCACGGTCACCCCGGCACCGGCCAGCCAGGAGGTGGAACTGCTCACCAATGGCGTGTGCGACGGCACTTTCAATGGCTGGACGATAGAACAGAACGGAGGCAATGGCTGGGTAGTCGATCCTGGTACAAGTGGTCCTGGTGCTGATGGCCATCCTTGGTGGGCATCGTCATACGGACTGTGCACCATGTCGCAGACGGTCACCCTGGCAGATAAAGGCATCAGTGCCGAGAAGGTCGATGCCGGCGATATCACCTGCACGGCTTCGGCAGATATCTTGGTCTACTGGGATAGGAATGGCGTCGGTTCTACGGTTTGCGAGGTGACGGTGCAGATGCTCGATGCCAACGACACGGTGCTCGGTACGGAGACGGTGGTCAACGATACTGGTATCTACAAGGAGTGGACTCCCTTCAGCAAGTCATTCCAGCTGGCGTCTGGCACACGCAAGCTGAAGTATGTGGTGAAAGGACAGGATGTAGTGTATTGGAGCGGTCAATTCGGTCCTTGCTTCCGCAATCTGTCGATGCGGGTGAAGTAAAAGCGAATTGAAATTGATGATTACACTTTCAGCGTGGTATTTTTACTTTTTTGAAAATACCACGCTGTCTTGTGTGCGTATGTTACATATTTTTACTATCTTTGCACAAAATACGGCAAATTGAAACAAAACGGAACAACGAAATTAACAATAATCATTAAAAACAAAGTTTTATGGAAACCAAGAAACACTCTTCATCGCTACCTGCAGGCACAAGGCGGGGGCGAACAAAAACAACGCAGCGCAGCCGGTGGCTGGGGCTGCTCGTGATGCTTGCACTGCTGGTAGGCAGCGGGACGGCATTCGGGCAGAATCCTGCAGACTTCGACCTCAATGCGCAGTCCAATGTATCAGGCTCCACAATTCTAACCCGTTGGTCCAACTGGGTGCGCAGTTATAAGTATTCAGGAACCAACAATTACCTCACCGTTCAAAACTTCAATGGCGAAAACGGATGGAGAGGTTGGAGCAAGGGAGAAACCAACGATCCAGGCCGATACACTACATGGTGGTACAGCAGCTGGGTTGACCCCAACGTGAATTATAATCATAATGAGGATTGCCAGTATTGGTACCACTTCAAATATGAGAACATCGATGAAGTAACTCCTGACCATCCTTATGTAGAAATCTGGACGCCCTGTTATGACGGAGATAGTCAGAGTGGAGATGACATCACTAAAGCCGGTGCCCTCTATGTGACCAATGCACAGGGAAAGGATGTGCTCGTCGGTGTTCAGCAGACAGCATATCGTCAGATTGACAACTATTACTATAATTATAATTCATCTGGCAGTACTGTATGGGGTAGTATATATGGCACCTATAACTCTGATGAGATTAGCAACGCCTATAACAACTATACTGACAAGGTGAGTCCTGGTATACTAATCAACTGGGGAACAGCATCTGAAAACAAATATTTCTACGGAAGTGCTCCTGAATGGGCAAAGCTCCGCTATTACCCTGGTTGGAATATGGGTGAAACCTTTGATATGAGTTTCATCGTGAACTGGGATATGGATGCAAACAATAATAACTATAACGCAACACAAACTACTCCCCGTTATGTTTCAGTAGGTGAATCCAACTTGTCTTATACCAACCACTATTATTGGAGCGTTGACTGGGTGAATATGTATGTCACGAAAGGAATAAGGATTACCAATCATGTGGCAGCTCCTACCGTGGAACGTCAACGTAATGGAAATGTGAAGGTCTCTGCCAGCGGAGTTAAGACGTACACGGATTTCAAGACAACCTTTGTGGTGAACAACACAGGGAAGTTAGAACTTGGCAACAGCGCAAGTGGTAATAAGATTTTTAGTGGTATTGACCACAAGCAGCCAATATCCATCTACAGCAATGTTTACCGCTCATTCACACAAAAGAATGGCTCTTTTCAAATCAACTATGCAACATTTGATAACAGTTCTGATTCTCCATTTACTACTGTTGCAAATAAAGATGAGTATACCGTTCAGGAGTTCAAGAAGTCTTACGATGCCATCCCCGGCTGCGTCTATCCTTTGGAAAACAGCGTGCAGGTGACGTTCGACAAATGGAATAAGAAGACCATCATTACCTGGGAATCGAGCGACAAGAGCAACCGCAACACCAGCGGTAGCTTCTATGTATATCGTTACGAAGGCGAGAGCACTACCCCGACATTGGTGGGCAATGTTGGCGTAAACTCTCAGTACAAGTTGGAAGACCCCGACGTGGAATACGGCAAGAACTACACCTACAAGGTGAGCTTCATCCTGGACAACTGGCAGGCCAGCGACGGCCCGGAGCCTTCGCTGACGGCTGACGCGGATGTCCTCTCAACAAAGCCCGCATACACCTTCGACGTGACGAACAGCATCACTTCGAAGGAAAACAGTGTGCTGCTGAGTTGGAAGCACGACACGCCGACCAACAACACCAAGATTACCTTCAAGGTGTGGCGTTGCCTTGACAACAGTAGTTTCTACGACCAGGAGGGGCACACCATCCAGTCGAAGGTGATTGAGGCTATGCAAGAAATTGCCACCGTGTCGGCGGCCAGCTCTGGTACCACGACCACATATGAGGACAACAATCTGGCGAGTAGCTGTTCCTTCTACTGGTATCGCATCACAGCCGACGTGCTGGGCGGCACGTTCGCATCGCCGCTGATAGGCCTTGCCTCTATGTCGGGCAGCACCAAAATCAAAGGCTTTACTGCCAACCGAGGTACTTACACGAACGTGGTGAAGTTGCAGTGGGATGTGAATCAGGTAGGCACGTCGCCCTCGCGCTTCGTGGTCTACCGCCGTCTGTTAGGTTCCACGTCTGACGAGGATTACAGGCAGGTGCACGTCACCTCGGGCACGGAATCGAGCTATTTCTTTGAGGACAACACGGCACAGCCCGGACAGTTCTATGAGTATAAAGTTGTTTCGCAAAGCAATTGTGTGGACAACGTGACGGGCGAGGCTTCCTATAATGTCACCAGTTGGAAGGAGACGGACGGCTTCTGCCAGAGCCGCGGCATCGTCAGCGGTCGCATCACCTACGGCACAGGCACTGCCGTGCCCAATGCCCGTGTGCTGCTGACGAAGAGCAGCGAGTCGGGCAGCGATACCAATCAGTTCTACTCGATGAAGGTGAATCCGCAGGGCGGCATCTTGTGGTCGCCGACGGCTTCCGCCGCCAAGGGCCTGTTTGAAGGCAAGGCGTTCACGCTGCAGATGTATGTGCGTCCGGATGCTGTGGTTGCCGACGGCTCGACGATCTTCGACGGCGGCGGCAACTTCGCCGTGCTGTTGAAGCCGGCCGCCGAGACCGGTAAGAGCGAGGTCTATGTGCAGGTGGGCAGCGACGAGCCGACGGCAACGGGCGTGACGCTGACCAACGGCGACTTCGCTAACGTCAGCGTGACGTGCGACGGCACGACGGGTTGGACCGTTCGCACTATCGACAAGGGCGGTAACCTAACGAGCCAGACGGTGACGGCAGCCGCCGTGACATGGGCGGGCACCGACGGCGTGGCCTTCGGCTGCGACCGTGGTTTCACCGCCGAGCACGCCTTCACAGGTTACCTCGACGACATCCGCCTGTGGTCGAAAGCGCTGACCGACGACGATGTGCTGGGCAACTACGACCGCCTGCTCATCGGCACGGAGGCAGACCTGAAGCTCTACTGGCCGATGGACGAGGGCGTTGCCGCCCTGCCCTTCGCCTACGACTACTCGAAAACCCAAGGTGTGGCCAACGAGAACCACGGCCAGAAGCAGACCAATACGTCTTTCGACAATAAAGTCATCCCGAGCGAAACGCAGCTGGGCCTCTACGGTAAGACCGACACTGAGGGCAACTACGTCATCCGCGGCATCCCGTTCACGGGTGAGGGCACTAACTACATGGTACGCCCGGCGATGGGCATCCATGAGTTCTCGCCGAAATATCAGACACGCTTCATCAATACCGAGGCGCTGACGCACTCGGGTGTGGACTTCGAGGACGTGAGCAGCTTCGAGGTGTCGGGAACCGTGTTCTTCAAGGATACCGACATACCTGTGGATAGCGTCATGTTCTATGTGGACGGCATCGTCTGCTCGAAGGATGGCAATATCCTCTATAGCGACGCGAACGGTGAGTACAAAATCAGCGTGCCCATCGGCAACCACTATATCACCGTCAAGAAGAACGACCACGTGTTCGTCAACGGGGGCCGATATCCCGCCGACCCGAACAACGTGGGAACGACTCATGAGTTTGTGAATCCTATCAGTCAGCTCACGTTCACCGATTCCACACTGGTGACCTTCGCCGGACGTGTGACGGGTGGTGACATTGAATACAAGAAGCCGTTGGGCTTCGGACAGAGTGTGAACAACCTGGGTAAGGCTCAACTGACGCTTCAGCTGGACGATCCCCGCTACCATCTGAACTGGGATCGTTCGACTCAGGAGACCGGCACGGAGGCCATCGTCGTGGCTTCGGCCAGTCCCGACACGGTGAGATGTGAGGCTTACCGCAACTTCGGCTCTTCGACGAAGGCGCAGCAAATCATCATCAACACCGACCCCGCTACCGGTGAGTTTGCCGTGAGAATCCCGCCTGTGCTCTATTCGCTTCAGGATGTGAAGATTCTCAATGAGAAGAACCAGGACATCCCCCTGCTGGGCACCGCCAAGCCGCAGATTGACGCGCGCACGGTGAATCCGATGAGATTCATGCAGGACAGCCTGTTCGTGGATTCAGTCTTCCAGCGCACGTTCGACTATAGTGCTGCCTGGAAGTCGGACTACCATTCTCCCTCGTTCTTTGAAGTGGTGCAGAAAGGACAAGACGACGGCACCTACGGTGTGCCGAGCGTTACCTTCTTCGACTTCCACACGGCTGCCAACAAGACCCTTCCCTGTATCAATGCCGACGGCAGCTATCCTTGGGGAGCTCCCATCTTCGTGCAAGGCGAGGAGTACACCTTCAACGTGAAAGGCTACGAGCAATACACCAACTACGACAATAGCGAGGACGGCGTGATGCAGACCGTTCCGCTGAGCGGCTCCACGGTGACCGCAAGTAATGGCCTGAGCGACCAGCAGAAGGTGTATGCCGCTGCCGAAGGCTTCGAGGACAAGGCAGGCACGCTGTATGACATGACCACCAACGATTTCACCCTCGACGACAACGGCGAGGCCACCTACGTGTGGCGAGCCGGTCTGCCCGAGATTACCCCGCCCTACACAGGCCGTGGCTTCAACTTCACCTATACGATAGGAGGGCGTCAGGAGAGCTGGCGCGACGAGGCACAGTCGGGTATCATCCTTGGCATGCTGCCCACGGGCAACAACTTTGTGACGGCAGGACCAGATTTGCCTATCATGGTCCTGCGCGATCCTCCAGGCTCTGGCTCTTCTGCCACTTGGGAAAAGGGCAGCAGCCATTCGGTAGAGTACAGTGGTTCGACGACAGCAACTACCGAAACATCCATATTCGCAAAGACGAGCATCGGCTTTACTATGGTTCTGGGTACTTGGGCTCCTGGTGTGCTTGCACTGGAGCACACTGCCAAGATGGAAGACGACCAGGAGAAAGGTGTAGAGATAAAGGCTGAGATTGGTGCTGACTATGGCCGAACGGTGACCGTGACCACGACGAAGAGCATCAGCACCAGCGACGATCCTGACTGGGTGGGTGCTGACGCCGACCTCATCTACGGCACAGGAACGAACCTTGTCTACGGCTTGAACCGTGAGGTGAAGTTTGCCTGGGACGCCATCAAGGGTGATTATGGTCTGGTGACCGATGACGGTGTGAGCCAAGGTTTGGAGTTCTCCACAACCTTCCTCTACACACAGCGTTATATTAAGGAGACGCTTCTTCCGAACTTAGAGATGCTGCGCAACAACCTCTTCACGACGGTAAGCGAATCTGACTTCCCCGATTTGAAGAACTATCCGAACACGGGCAGCAGTAACCTCTATGTCACTTATCTGACACCCAATGACGAGGGCTACGGTAGCGACAACAGCGATGCTGAAATCTGGGGCGACCTGGCCACATCTGCCAACAGCACCGAGATGGCGGGTCCAAGCTATACCGTCGTTAAGCCTGGACAGACCCCCACAGGTGATTTCAATTGTATGATGGACTCCGTGGAGTGGTACAATACTCAGATAAAGATATGGAAGGAGCTCCTGGCTAATAATGAGAAAGCAAAGGTTACCGCGAAGAAAGACAGGAGCACCTATCTGGAAGACAATTACTCTATCTCCTCAGGCGGCTCCTTCACCAGCACGTTGGTGAACGACACGACCAACACCCAGCACTTCATAGAGGAAATGGAGATTACATCTCACTTGAACCTGTGGTGGGCTGCAGGTACGGAGGCATGCAGCTTCAAGACGATCTTAGAGTCGAAGACGGGTGTCAGAAACACCAATAATGCGGGTGAAACCAACACCTACTCCACGACGACGAGCTTCACCCTCACAGAGGATGCAGGCAACGCGCTGACCGTGGACGTGTTCAAGGCTCCCGACAATTATAGTCCGATCTTCATCACGCGTGCCGGTCAGACGAGTTGTCCGTATGAGGGCGAGACCTACACCGAATTCTATAAGGAGAGTGGCAAGCCCGTGAAACTGAACGAGGCGACGATGCAGATAGAGCGTCCGCAGATTCTCATCAACAAGAGCAAGAACGCCATCGTCGCAGGTGTGCCCAACGGGCGTCCCTCTACCTTCAACGTGGTGCTGACCAACAACAGCGATACGAAGAGCGATGGCGACTATCGCCTCTTCTACGATGCTGCCGCCAATAGCAACCATGCCCGCATCCTGCTCGACGGCGACGACTTGAACGACGACGGCGGACACGTGTTCAACGTGGCCTACGGCGACTCTGTGGTGACGAAAATCCAACTGGTGCAGACCGACGAAGGAATCCTGGAGTATGACAGCATTCCTATTATTATCGCATCGCAATGTGAGCCGGATGTCATTGCCGACACCGCTTATATCTCAGCCCAGTACGTTCCCTCATCGTCGGACGTGACGCTTGAGATACCCAACCGTACGCTGAATAGCGAGTCGAGTTCTACCGTTCTGGCCATGACGCTGAAGGACTACGACATCAACTACAACAATTTCAAGAGTCTGGAGATTCAGAGCCTCTACGAGAACGACGAGAACTGGAGCAAGGTGAAGGAATACCGCACCGAGGCGTTCGCGGATGAATTGTATGAGACGCTACAGGCCGGTAAGACCGTCTTCAACTACGACATGAAGGACAAGATGGACGGTCACTATCGGTTCCGCGTGCAATCGACAACGATGTACGGTAACGAGCCGATTTACGTCTATAGCAATGTAATCGACGTCGTGAAGGACATGTCGCGTCCACAACTCTTTGGCAATGCCAACCCGAGCGACGGTGTGCTGAACTACGGCGACGAAATCAGCGTGACCTTCAACGAGGACATTCGCCAAAACCTGCTCACCAAGCCGAACAACTTCAAGATTACTGCCGCCCTGAACGGACAACGAATTGCTCATAGCGTTGCCCTTGCCGGACAGAACGCCGAGTGCGCTGCCCGCACGGAAGCCAGCATCAACCTTGCGAAGAAGGACTTCTCTACTGACTTGTGGGTGAACTACACAGGCGCCGGCACGATTCTGAGTCACGGCAACGGCGAACAGAAGTTTGAGGTGAGTACGGATGCTTCGAATCACCTCGTGGTGAAGATTGGCGACCAGACCTACACTTCCACGAAGACCATCACGCCGAACAAGTGGGTGTTCCTGACGCTGAATTATAAGTATGTGGATGAGGCTAGCGGTATCCTGAGCGCGATGTTTGCCGAGGATGCTTCGCAGACGATGCTGTTTACCGACCTGAACGTGGCTGCCTATGACGGTAACGGCTCGCTGGCGGTAGGAAAGAACTTGACGGGCTCTGTGCATGAGTTGACGCTCTGGGACAAGGCCCGTAGCTGCTTGGAGGCACAGGCTGACATGTATATGACGAAGAAACCTTCGACACCTTACCTCATCGGCTACTGGAAGCTGGACGAGGGTGAGGGCCTGACGGCCACCGACTATGCCCGCAACCGCCACATGACACTGGCCGACCAGACATGGTATATAAATAATGTGAACAAGGCCGTGTCGCTCCCGGGCAACACCGCCATGAAACTGAACATCTCGGAATGCAGCGCCCTCGCCACCGAAGACTATGCTGTGGAGATGTGGTTCAAGGGCAGCAAGGCCGACAACGGTAACAAGGCCGCCACGCTGTTCTCTGCCGGTGACGAGTCGGTTGAGATGGGCTTCAATGCTTCAGGTGCACTCACCCTGACCTCCAGGGGAATGACCTATGAGGTGACGAAGACCGACTACCTCGACAACGCATGGCACCACGTGGCACTGAACGTGCTACGCTCGGGCAATGCCACGGTGTATGTGGACGGTCAGACGGTGAGCACCATTTCCGCCTCTGGCGTGAACTCGCTGGCAGGCTCGGAACTCATCATCGGTGCAACGAGGAACACCGCCGGTTACTACTCGAACTACTTCAAGGGTTCATTCGACGACATTCGTTTCTGGAAGGCTACGCTCACGGGTGACTACCTGAAGCACTACAAGAGCACAAGACTGACGGGCGACGAAGCCGGACTCGCAGCTTACTATCCGTTTGAGGCAAAGAGCATCGACGAGTATAATCAGGTGGTAACATCCAGCACTGCTGCCGACATCGCCGGCAAGAAGCATGAGGCCACGCTGCTGAACGGCAACGCCCTGACCTTCGCCGATGAGGCACCGAAGCTCAAGGAGACACCGAACGAGACTGCCGTCAACTTCTCGTTCGTGGCCAATGAGCGCACAGTCGTCATCAACCTGACGGACGCTCCCGACCTGCTCGAAGGAACGACGGTGAACTTCACCGTGAAGAACGTATTCGATGCCAACGGCAACGAGTCGCTGCCCATCCACTGGACGGCTTACGTGAAGCAGAACCAACTGCTGTGGGAAGGCGAAACGGAAGTGACGCTTGAACAGCAGAGCGGAGAGAGCACTACCTTCGAAGCCACCATCGTGAACGAGAGCGGAAGCTCAGAGAACTGGACACTGAGCGGACTGCCCGCCTGGCTGACCGCCAGCGCCACCAGTGGCACGCTGACAGCAAAATCGAAGAAGACCATAACCTTCACCGTGGCAGAGAGCACAGCCATCGGCAAGTATGAGCAGACCATCTACCTGACGGGCAACAACAATATCAGCGAACCCCTGACCATCAACCTGAAGGTAAAGGGCGAGGAGCCCGGTTGGGCAGTGAACACCGGCGGCTACCAGTTCACAATGAACATCGTGGGCCAGCTGCAGTTCCAGGATAAGCTCTCAACTGACGAGGACGACATCGTGGCCGCCTTCAACGAGGCCGGCGACTGCGTTGGCGTTGCACGTCCGCAGTACGAAAGTGCCTTCGACACCTACTTCACCATGATGACCGTGTATGGCAACAACGACGGCGACCTCCTGACCTTCAAGGCCTACGACGTTTCGACGGGCAAGGTCTATCCTGTGGTAGAAACCGCCGATGACGTATTCTTTGAGAAGGATGCAAGGTTGGGCAAACTCGCCAGTCCGTTCATCTGGAATGTTACCGACAAGATAGAGCAGGTGATCGACCTGAAGGAGGGCTGGAACTGGATGTCGCTCTACGTGACTCCGGACAACATGAGCCCCAGCGTAGTGCTGGCAGATGCAAGCGATATCCTGACCATCATCAACGGTCCGACAAGCACTGCTGAATACGACCCGTCGATCGGCTGGAGCGGCACGCTCACGGCGATGGACAACGCGTCGATGTACAAGCTCAACGCCACCACCGACGGAACGGCAACCATCGTTGGCTCACCAGCCAATGTAGCCGGTACGCAGATTACGGTAAAGAACGGCTTGACATGGATCGGCTATCCGCCATCGTTCACCCTCTCGCCCGCCGACGCCTTCGCCGGGCTTGATCCCGAGGAGGACGATATGGTGAAGAACCAAAGCGGATTCGCAGTATACAGCGAGGCTAATGCCAAGTGGATAGGCACGCTGAAGGTGATGGAACCCGGCAAGGGATATATCTACAGCTCCGAGGCCGCAGCCAGCAAGACCTTCACCTATCCGTCGACGGCTCCTGCCGGCGGCGTAGCGAAGGTGATGGCTTATGTCGAGCCCTACGACTACCACTTCACGCCCGTCGCCCCTGAGACCTATCCCGGCAATATGGCAGTGATCGGCCAGGTTGTTGAGAACGGCCTGCCCGTTGAGGGCATCGAGGTTGCCGCCTTCGTGGACGACGAATGCCGCGCCACCATCGTGTCGGATGCCGACGGCTACCTGTTCCTGCTCGTTCCCGGCGACGGCAAGGCTCGCATGATGACTCTCCGCGCCTACATCCTCGGTGATGAGACGGCCCTCGACCTGCCGCTCACCTACCAGGCCGACAAGAAGCTCGGCACGCTCGGCAGCCCCGTCCTGATCGACATCACCGACCTGACGACTGGCATCGGCCGCCTGCGTGAGGATGGCGCTGACGGCGAATACTACGACCTGAGCGGCCGCAAGCTTGGCACGCGTCCCTACCAGCCCGGTGTCTATATCCGCAACGGTGAGAAGGTTGTCATCAAGAGAAAGTAAGGAGGCTTGCATGATGAACAAGTTTGTAAAGGACATGACGATCGTGGCGGCACTGCTGTTGCTGCCCACGGCCGTCTTCGCCCAGACACACTACACGCCCGTTGGGGAAGGCAAGTACGAGTCGTACATGAACTTCACGGGCCAGGTGGTGGAGAACGGCGTGCCGGTGAACGGTGCGGAGGTAGCGATGTTCGTTGCCGGGGAGTGCCGTCAGACGCAGGTGTCGCACAACCTCTCCGGCACGGACCTGCAGGGCAACCCCTACAGCATCGACGGCCTTGTGACGTCGTACCTGGCGTGGGGAGAGAGCCACAGGGAGAACATCACGTTCAAGGTGTGGCTGCCGAGCGGCGAGGAGCGTGAGCTGGCAGCCATCTGTCCGCTCATCGTGGACTCACGCACGGGCATGCCCAGCCAGCCTTTCATCCTCGACGTCGGCAAGACGGCTCACAACGTGGTGATGGACTTCCGGCAGGAGGGCGGTGCTGTGATCGGCACCTACTCGACAGGTTCGGACGGGAACGTGTTCGGCACGGAGGCGACGTTCGCCTACGACGGCCTGGCCATTACGGCTAAGGACACGAAGCCCACCGATGCACAAGTGAACTACATCAGCCAGTTGCAGGGCCTGCGCGTGGCACCGGGCGGCAGAGTGACCTTCACGGCCCCCGAGGGCTATGTCATCATAGGTGCCTGGCCGCTGAACATCTCTCAGCGCCTGACGCTAGACCAGACGGGTACAACATTCACCTACGACGGCTGGACGGGTCGTGCAGAGAGCATCACGCTGACAAACTCGACCACTAGCATGCAGAGCCTCTATGGTATAGAGGTGCGCTATGCGAAGGCCTCGCTCCTCGGCGACGTGAACCGCGACGGCCTCATCAACATCGCCGACGTCACGGCGCTGGTGAACATCATCCGTGGCAAGGACAACGTGCAACCCTACCAGTATGACCACGATGCAGCCAAAGTGAACGAGGACAACCTCATCAACATCGCTGACGTAAAGGCACTGGTAAACATTATCCTCACCACAGATTCTGCCTCGCCACACGCGAAACCGTTATGACGAATGTGGGTATGAAATGAAGTGATTACACAATGGCCGGTTGAAAAAAACTCATTCAACCGACCATTTTTTTATGATGATATCGCGGGCGCAAGGACTGCTGCAGTCCTTTTCATAGGCGAAGGACGCTGAAGGGGTTTCCTTTCGACGACCCGTGAAGGCTGCAGGGCTGGTATAACACAGGCAAGTGGTGGAGTGCTCCGCTGCGCACTCCACCGCCTGCCTGTATGCTTAACGCCCCTCGGGGCTGATGCGCAGGGATAGCTTATGGCTTCTTCAGGAACTGCTGGAGCTGTTCCATCTCCTCTTGGAACTCGTGGGGTTTGAAGCCGTGACCGGCGCCGGGGATGACGTGGAGGAGGGTGCCGGGACGGTAGAGCTGCTGGGCACGACGCGAGTCGTCCATCGACACCACACGGTCGGCATCGCCTTGCACGATGAGCACCGGCCCGCGATACTTACCGATGAGGTCGAGGGAGCGCATGTCGTGAATCTCCTCGAAGAAGCGGCGCCCCATCTTCACGCCCCATAGCTCGGTGACGTCCTGAATGTCCTCGAGGCGCGGATAGCGCTGGCGCCAGTTGTCGGGTATGCAGAGGGCTGGGAAGACCAGCACCAGCTGGCTCACCTTGCCTTTCAGGTCGGCGGCGGTGAGTGCGGAGACCAGTCCGCCCTGGCTCTCGCCGATGAGCACGATGTGTCGGTGCCCCTGTTTGCGGAAGTGTGCGACGATGGCCTTCAGGTTGCTCACCTCGTCGAGTATCGACATGTTCAGCGTGTTGTTATCGCTACGGCTGCGCACCGAGCCACATGGGAAGTCGAAGGTGTAGCAGTCGTAGCCCAGGCGCTCCATCGTCTTGAAGTAGTTGCGCCCGTAGTCGAACGTGCCGTTGAAGCCGTGAGCGATGATGGCGATGGGCCTCTTGGCGTTGCGTTTCTGAGCGTTCTGCGCAGGTGTGAACAGCTCACCGAAGATGCGGCGGCCGCCATTCTCTATCCATAGCTCCTGTTCGCCGGCCTCTGCCTTCGGCTGCGCCTGTGCTGTCAGCACGAACAGGAACGCGAATACGGTAGTGAGTAGTTGTTTCATGATGGTCAGCATTTTGTTTTACTGTTGCAAAGTTACAATTTTTTTTGGAATGACATAGAATAGTCACCGGAAAATGTGAGGGACGCCACCGCGCAAGCGCGAAGTTAAAAGTGAAAAGTGAAAAGTGAAGGCTGCGGAAAATGTAGGGACGCGACGTGTCGCGTACTGGAATTAGCTTTTAAGGTATGGAGCTATGCTCCGTAGGATAAGGAGACGTGCTCCGTAGGATGTAGAGCTATGCTCCGTAGGGAATGGAGACGTGCTTTGTTTGCACAGGAGGCCCCCCATTCAGCCCCCGAGGGGGCTACTAATGCCCCGTCTGCTGATAACAATGCTATAGTGTCCCCCTCGGGGGACGACAGGGGGGCTATAAGTCAAAGAACGCGTTATATGTGGTTGTAAAGAATAGAGAGAAGAGGGTGACGGGCGGCAGTCGGAAGGGTAATCGGTGTGAGGGCAACTGGAGGGCGGCAGGGAGATCGATGTGAGGCAACTGGAGCGTTATGGGTGGCGAAAGTGTGGGAGTGGATGTGTGTTTCCAGTGGTTTCTGGCTTCTTTACACGCAGCGGAGCAGCTTTACACCTTACCCGTTCGAAGCACTTTACACACCTAAGGTTCTGAGTGCAAAGTTACGAAAAAATCTTGAAACTTACGAATTATAAGCAGAAAATTTAAAAAAACTTTTCGTCGGCGCAGCTATATGATTGTATATCAGACGGTTACAACTAACCATAGTGAAAACATAGTGTGCAAAGGTGTTTCAGGAGATTTTCGTCACCTGTTTCAAAGGCCATAAAAATCATCACTGCATCACAAATCACAGTATCACAGTTTTATTATGAGGCATATTTTTGTGCAGATGCCTCGGAAATGTCAAAAGATGTAAGCAAAAATATTTACTATTATATATATAATATAAATTATATTATATATATAATAGTAAATCTTAAATTTCCCTTTTATACCCCTCCCTACAAAACTGTGATACTGTGATACTGTGATGCAAGCAGTGTAACTAAGGGGAGTAACAGGGGGCAAGACCTGCGGCGTGTAAGGCGCTACGCACGGGTAAGGCCCTTCGGGCGTGTGAGGTGGGCTGAAGGGGCGTCGCGTTTTACGACCCCCTTCTTACATGGGTGTTGGTGAAAACTGCGTACACAAAATTGGAAATGGAACTACTCCTCAGGGGGTGATGCGCGATGCATGTGGACGAGGATGATCAGCGCTGAACGATTCATTAGCGCCAACGATTGGATCGCGTGAAACGCCCTGTAGCAAAGGAAAGTGAAGGTTTGTGGGAAAATAAAGTTAAGGTTTTTGCCAAATTATTTGCATATATTAAAATTTTTTCGTAACTTTACGCCGTAAAATCAAGTATTAACCTATTAAACACTAAAAGAATATGAAAACTATAGGAAATATGCGGAAATTATTCCTGCTGCTCGCCCTCATCACAGCAGGAGCGCAGGGTGTGTGGGCCGGTTCGGAGCATTGGGGCAACACTCGTGCCGAAGTAAAAGAACTAACCGTTGGCAATGTAGTCTATGAATTATGCTACACTTATGACGTAACTTACTATCTTTCATCCTATGATTTTGATACGGGGGTGTATACAACAAATGTTTGGGTTAAATCAAATGAACAGTATTATGCATCGGCAGTCAGGGTAAACCTGAGTAGCGGCGGCCCCATTGTAATAGAAGATAACATAACCGACGCAGGTGTAACATATCCTGTGAAATATGTCGGGTTACACACTGAAGAGCAATCTGTAGATAGAGAGGTAGACTATGAATGGTATGAATTCTTTCCTACTTATATAGTACATAACGATAAAGTTATTGTTAAACAATATAAACGTATCCAATCTCCTACAACAATCAACAGCACGAGCATCCAAAGCCTGACGGTTAAGGGTAATATTGAGTTCAAGGGTGATTTTACAGCGAGTTCGTGCCACACAGCCGTGTTTCAGGGTAATGTTACTTTCTCTAACAGCATGGGGCTATCGTCAGCCACTCAAATCACATTCAATGGCGGTGCGACGATTTCCAGCAACGGCACGCTATGGGTGGGCTCTATGTCGGAATTGCGGTTTAATAAACTTGTTCACGAAGGAAAGATTTATTGCCCGAGCCTGACGGACATATATTTCACGAACAATAGCAGTAGTTATTTACCCGTCTATTCAGGGGCTTTCAGCAATTACTTTGCTGGCAGACAGGGCAGCCAAATCACCTGTCATTTACCTGAGGGTACAACAGAAAGTCGTATTCAGCAATTGAAGGCCACGGCTGTGTTTTGCGATTTCAAGGATATTGTTGCCGGCGAATCGAAGGTCAACTACACGATTGCTACCGACGGCAATGCCAGGATTGACTTTGTAGAGCTTAAGGGCAATGCCAGTTATGTATCTGCAACAGAAATATCGCAGATTGCTTTTACCTCCAGTGGTTCTAAATCAGGCACGGTGAAGGCTGGTGGCAACTACGCCGTAGAGATAAGAGACGTGGACTTCGACACCAAGAATGTACAATTGCTGCGCAATGGCCATGTGGTGACCCTTGAACCTTACGAGGACCAGGGTCAGCCGATAAGGTACTACGAAGACCTGGACCTGCAGCAGGATGTGCGTTACGAAGTGTCTGTCAGCGATAAGGTCTGCACAGTTAGCTTCATCCAGGGAGAAAACTACACGGGGAGAATCCTTTACCAGAAGAGTTACAACGGCACGACTTCTACGGGTGTTGTCACTGGCGCTTCGCCAACGGTGGCCTGTGCACAAGGCAGCCGTCTGAAGCTAACCATCCCATACGACCCAACCTCTTACACGCCCAACAATCTCTACTTGAATGGAAGCGAAGTGACGATGACGAAGGCCAACGGCGAAGCCACTGCCACCATCACCGTGCCGACATCGGCAACCGCGCGAATCGATCTCACCTGGCAGGCACCGCAGCAGACCTTCACTCACCACCAGCCGGAAATCATGATTATGCGCTCGGGCGAGGGCGACATTCTGTTCAAGGGCTTGTGTGCTCCCGAAGAGCAAGCGCAAGAGGCCTACGAACAACAGTTTGGCTATCCTGCAGAGAATGGCGTTGTGGTGTCGGCCGTAGCCAACTGCACGAACACCGTCACCACCGTCACCGTGCCCGACTACGACTATCTGGGCAGAGGAGCAAGTTATGAGTTTGACGAGACAGAGTGGGGCTTCCGCGCCGAGATTACTCCCGTGGCTGGCCAGACGCTGAAGACCCTGTTGGTGGGATATATTGATGAAGAGGAGGGACGTGAAACCATCATCTGGGAAGACCTCCTCTATGGTGAAAACTATGGGATGTATGTCCATCCAGAATACAACTATGTCACCTATAATGAATCAACGAACACCTATACCTTCAACTGGGGTATGGACGAAATGAACGTATGGATTGGCGACTATGTGGTCAACATCGGCCTGGGCCCAGAGGAGACTGCCGTAGAGACGGGAGCCACGCTCAACTTTGTCCGTCAGGGCGGACGTACGGAAGTGCTCTTTGAGAAGGAAGACGTCGATGGCACTCTTACCGACCAAGTCATTGGCGAGGGAAGCATGTCCTTCAATCTGAAGTATTTCACGCAAGCCGAGTTGGATGATGCTGGCATGAACTATTACCAACTCTTGTGGTTCAATCCCGTAGAAGGAGAAACCATCCATGTCTTCTGCGACGGTACGGACATCACGAGTCAGTTGATTTACAACTCCGAAACGGGCAATGCCCGTCTTGAGCTTGAGCGCAAGAACCATACCTACACCATCCTTATCGAAGATGCTCCCAATGCCAACCCGACATGGACAATCCACAACGCGACGGAGGCGGACGTGATAGTGGAGCGTACTTTGAAAGATGGCACTACGGAGACAACCACCTATGCGGGCAACCTCAACGACCTAGTCATCGACGACACTCAAGTCAGCAAGGTGACCCTGAAGGTGTATGCCGAGAACGCAAACGAGAGCAAGCCAGTGCGCGTGCTCAAGAACGGGCAGGACGTAAGCTATCAGTTCAGCACAAAGCAGAACGACGGCGACAGCTTCCGCCTCTGCTACGAGGTGCCAGTAAGCGAGCTGACGAACTGCAGCTGGGACATCTCGTACAACACCGACCGCCCCCAGACCTTCGTCGTCAAGGGTGGCACATGTAATCTTCTTATGGAGTTCTATTATGAGAACTTGGAACATGAACCTGTTCTCGATATCAGCCCCAATGACGGTCCCGCCACCGTCTATTTGCCTCCATTTAACAGTGAGTGGAACCGTTATGTTACTATGACGGTTTATGCCGATGAGTACGAAGGATTGACGATTAAGCGCAATGGCATCGATGTCACGAACTACTTCACGAAGACGATGCAGAGCAATGGCAAGAAGTACTACGAGTTGGATATCGCAGAGGGTGATTTGGAAGGCAACAGCACCGTTGGGCTATTAAGCTTCGACATCCGCGAGGCTGCCGTGTGGGAGATTGTGTATAAGAGCGTCGAGGAACAAATGAAGACGCTCCGCGTCAGCAACCTCGACCAGATGGAGATTGTCTATGAACGCAACTATACCGATGGCACTACCGCTTCTGAGTACTTCAAGAATGCGGAAACAGGCGAAATCGCCAAGTATGTTGAGCGTATCTTCGACGACAGCGACCGCGAGAACACCAGTTCCGTCTATCTGAAGGTGCCCTTCAAAGGTGCCAATTATCAATATTATCCCGTGCGCGTGCTGTGCAATGGCGAGGATGTTACTTATCAGTTTAGTAATTTTGACCCCGATGGGTACCTGATCTACGAAACTAACGTAGAGGTAGACCAGACGTGGGACATCTCGCGTGACGTCAGCCACCGCCAGACCTTCATCCGCAAGGGAGGAACGACCTGGAATGTTGAAGTAGAGTTTGACTTCCCCGTAGATGGCGATGAGAGATATTTCTATCCCGACCAGATTGGCACTCCGCTCTACGTCGATTTCCCGACATACAATTCAATCTATGCTCCAAACGCTTACATCTATATCGATGTGGAAGAAGGCAGTACGTTCACCGTGCTTCGCAACGGCGTGGACGTAACAGGCAAGTTCGTAGCTACCAATGGTGCAGGATCAGGCTTTACGCGATATATGTTAAGCGAGGCCGATAATGGAGGCAGCGACACGCAGGCAGCCTTGGGCTTCCAGTTCCGCGACCCAGCCGTATGGGAGATCACCATCGGCGACGGAAACAGCGACGCCGTGGAATACATGTTCATAGGCGACTATGACAAGGTTTATGCAAGTGCCGACTATAATAATGATGTGGACTACGAAGGATTTGAGTTTACGCAGCAGAACGTCGAGGGTTATTATGCGGGGAAGGTTGTCGAGAATGGCACTGCCCTGGGTAAACAGGGAGCAGTTGAATTCTGGTTGCCCGCGGGCAAGACGTTCCGTGCTTTCTATGATGGTACTGACATGACCAATCAGTTCACCGACTATTATAACAATGGTCATTGGCTGTTTGTATCCGAAGATGATTGGATTCACCTGCCGGGTCATCACTGGACAATCATTGCTGAAAGTGATTTGATGAAGTACGACACGAACCGCGACGGCAGTATCACCATTGCCGACGTGACGAAGCTGGTGAACAAGGTGCTCAACAAGTGACGTGAAACTGAGAACCCACCCCCAACCTGCCCTCCGTCGCGAATGGGGATTCGCTCCCCTTTGTGGGGCCGCAGCCACACCGGTGGCTGCTCTAGAGACCCCAGTCGCCCGAGGGGAGGGTGGTCTCAATAGCCTTAACCCGCAGTAGAGGGTGTGTCAAAATGAAATAATGGATGAAAAGACGCTGCCAGTAGTCCCCTCCTCCTGGGAGGAGGGGTTAGGGGTGGTAGAGAAGAATAATGATATAACCTATTATAAATTAAACATTTAGGAAAGGTCGAACCTTATTTGTCTCTACCACCCCTGACCCCTCCTTCCAGAAGGAGGGGACTACAAATTGACTCCTTGCTCTATTTTGACACACCCTCATAGTGTGGGAGTGCAGGCAAAGAGTAGGGGCAGACCGCCGCGCAAGCGCGAACAAGAAGGGTCGGCCTATCGGCCTCAAAATCATTCAAAAATCTGATTCAAAATCTATCAAAATAATTAATGGATAATTTACGGCTCATTCATGGGAATTATATGTTGCGCCGCAGTGCCCTCCTCTCTTGGAAGCAAAGCGAAGAGACTTTCAATCCATCCGGCCAAAGGTGAAGGGCTGCTGAGAAGACCACCGTTAAACTGAAGGTTCAGCATAGAGAAACGGATGCGATACTGGGGATGATACTTCTTGTTATACTCCGAGAGACTGTTGCCGCTGATGTTGTCCTCTGCCTTCACTTCAATGGGGATGACATACTCTCCCCACTGAATGACAAACTCCACTTCGGCCTTTGCGTCGGATGTCCAATAGCAAGGCACTTGGTCATCCAATAAAGACATTATGGATTGCAGAACAGCATTCTCGGCCATAGCACCCTTGAACTCAGTGTAATTTGCTATTGGGTCGGTGACGACCGTAGCTGGCAGGTGAGCGAGTCGGCGCAGAAGGCCGCAGTCACAGGCATAGACCTTGAAGGCATCTGTTTCCTGATAAGCGGACAGTGGCATTCCTGGTTTACTGATATCGTACACCCTATAGATCATACCGGCATCCTCCAGCCACATCAAGGCATCCTCATAGTCCTTGCTACGGGCTCCGCTTTTGATGACGCGATAGATAAACTTCCGATTCTCCTTTGAAAGCTGAGCAGGCAGCGAGTGCCAGACGGCATGAATGCGCGGTATTTCACGTGGCTCTGCATACTTGGCAAAGTCGAGTTCATAAAGGTCAAGGATATCCTGAAGTGTGGACTCAACAACCCCGACACCCCTGTCCTCAAGCAAAGCTACAATAGGCTCAGGCATTCCTCCGGAAACTTGATAGCGGCGGTATTCAGTACGTAGCTTATTAAGGATGATTTCTGGCAAATGACGTATGCCCTCCAAAGTCTCGATGTATTCAAAAGTCTTTGGATCGCTGACACGAAGAAACTCTTTGAATGTGACGGGAAACATTTTCATTACCTGCACCTTGCCTACAGGCACCGTCATCTTCCGTTTCTTGACTGCAACGCCAAGCAAAGAACCGGCTGCAATGATATGGTACTGAGGAGCATCTTCACAGAAATATTTCAGACTGTTGAGAGCTTCCTCACATTCCTGAATTTCGTCAAATATCATTAACGTCTTACCGGGGACTATGGGGTGCTCGCAGTAAAGGGCAAGTTCTTTGACCAAACGGTCAGGCGATTTTGTCGTCTGGAATACAGACTTCAATTCCGGCTGACGGTCAAAGTCGAACTTTACGCAGTAGTCAAAGCACTCACGGCCAAACGTCTCCATTGCCCACGTCTTGCCGATCTGACGTGCGCCCTTCAGCAGTATTGGCTTCTTGTCAGGAGCATCTTTCCACTGCTTGAAAGCATTGATTATATCTCTTTCTATTCTCATATTACTCAAAATAGTTCGTTTTTGTGTATTTCAACAACACTTTTCCGAACTTTCGAGTGCAAATATACTGTTTTTTTTCGAATCCACCAAGAAACTCTCTCTAAATATCATGATAAGCTATCATTTTGTGTGAAATTTACCACGCTGGGTGCCGTAGGCAAGGCAGCGGAACTGCAGTGCAAAGTCCTTCGGACGGGTAAAGCAGCAGAGCTGCGTGTAAAACGCTACGCGCGTTCAAGGGGACTACAGGTTGCCGCAGGCAAAAAATGATTTTCAACACGAATTATCATTAATTGGCCATGAATTTTTAGGGAACTATTTTTTTATATCAAGAATTAGGGAATTAGAGAATTTTTCGTTGCATGAGTAGGAATTATTGAGAATTGGAGAAGAAATTGCAAGCAATTTCCAGTTTCCTCGCTATCATTCTCCTCGCTGCGACGAATTCTTGCCAATTCATTTGCATGAAGAAAAAATTCTCAAATTACCTCCCCTTCGGTTGGTGGGTCTTCGACAAATCTCTCAAATTCTTGACCGTAATAACAAAAAATATATAATTACCATTTGTAAAATTTTGAATTAGATTTTTTAAAAATTTCTTTTCAATAAAACCCTGCATTACAGCCGCCCCTTATCAAGGGGCTCTAAATCTCGCGAAGCGATTTCTTTTTGTTCGGGCAGACACAGGGGTCTGCCCCTACGCGTGGGATGATGATTTTTTAATGATTTTGAGGAGCGATAGCGACGACCAGATAATTAAAACCTTCGCTTACGCCGTTTCCGGCCTCTCCCCCAGCCCCTCCCCAAAAAGGGAGGGTAGCTTTAAGGAAACTCAAATATTTTGTATTCTTCTCACTTATTCGTACCTCTGACCTTCGGTCGAAGGTAGGATGCGTCGAGAAGAACCTTCGCTTACGCCGTTTCCTTATCAAGGAAACTCAAATATTTTGTATTGTGCTCGCTTATTCGTACCTCTGACCTTCGGTCGAAGGTAGGATGCGTCGAGAAGAACCTTCGCTTACGCCGTTTCCTTATCAAGGAAACTCAAATATTTTGATTTGTGCTCGCTTATTCGTACCTCTGACCTTCGGTCGAAGGTAGGATGCGTCGAGAAGAACCTTCGCTTACGCCGTTTCCTTATCAAGGAAACTCAAATATTTTGATTTGTGCTCGCTTATTCGTACCTCTGACCTTCGGTCGAAGGTAGGATGCGTCGAGACAATGAAAGAAAAATCAATTTTTTCTTTGCATTGTGCTCAACTTTCACTACCTTTGTCTCCTGAAAATAGTAACCAACCTAAAACGTAAATAGAATGAAAGTCACAAAGAGTTTGTTTTCCGCGGCAGAATGGTCTGTCTTCGGGGTGCGAGGTATAAAGCGTCGCACGGAGAGGAAGTGTCCTCATGTAAAGAATCTTTTCTTCCTGCTGGTGTCGTTGTTGCTGCTGATGGGCAAGGGCGAGGCCTGCGCACAGGGAGCACAGCCTGCATCGGCGGAGGCTCCGGGGACGGTGTATATGGTTGCCGATGCCCATTTGGACACCCAGTGGAACTGGGATGTGCAGACCACCATCCGTAAGTATATCTGGAACACGATGGTGCAGAACTTCCACTTGTTCCGCCAATATCCCGACTACATCTTCAACTTCGAGGGCGGCGTGAAATACGCCTGGATGAAGGAATACTATCCGTCGCAGTATGCTGAGCTGAAAGACTGGATAGGGAAGGGTCGCTGGCACATCACCGGCAGCAGCTGGGACGCCAACGAGACCATCATCTGCTCGCCGGAGTCGTGGATTCGTAACATCCTGCTCGGCCAGACGTTCTTCCGTCAGGAGTTCGGCAAGGAGGGCACCGATGTGTTCCTGCCCGACTGCTTCGGCTTCCCCTATACGATGCCCACGCTCGCCAAACACTGCGGGCTGATAGGCTTCTCGTCGCAGAAGCTGGTGTGGCGCGACAAGCCGTTCTACGAGGGCGGCCGCCGCTATCCCTATCCCTTCGGCGTGTGGGAAGGCATCGACGGCAGTAAGATCTTCATGGCCCACGGCTACAACTACGCACAGCGGCTGCCCGACGAGGACCTGTCGACGAACGAGATGCTGCTGCGCGAGGTCGGCGAGAGCGATCTGCGCCTGACGTACCGCTACTATGGTACGGGCGACATCGGCGGTTCGCCAACGGTGCCCTCGGTGCGTGGTGTGATGAAAGGCATGAAGGGCAACGGTCCGCTGAAGATCATCAGCGCCACGAGCGACCAGCTCTACAAGGACGCCATCGCCAAGGGGCTGACGGAGAAGCTGCCCTCGTTCCGCGGCGAGCTGTATATGGACCTGCACGGCAACGGCTGCTACACATCGCAGGCAGCGATGAAGCTCTACAACCGGCAGAACGAACATCTCGGCGATGCTGCCGAGCGCTCGGCGGTGATGGCCGACTGGATGGGTGCCTATCGCTATCCCATCGGAATGATGACCGATGCCTGGCGCCGCATTATCTGGCATCAGTTCCACGACGACGTGACGGGAACGAGCATCCCCAGGGCGTATGAGTTCTCGTGGAACGACGAGCTGCTGTCGCTGAAGCAGTTTGCCGACGTGCTCACGACGAGCATCGGCGGTGTGGCTCGGCAGATGGACACGCAGGTGAAAGGCACGCCCGTGGTGGTGTACAACAGCGAGGCGTTCCCCGTGAAGGGACTGGTGAAGGTGGACGTTGGTGACAGGGCATATAGTGTCGTTGATGGTGCAGGGCGGAAGGTGCCCGCACAATGTGCCGACGGAAAGCTATTATTTGAGGCAGACGTTCCCTCGACGGGTGTGGCCATCTATGGAATGAAAGAGGAGAGAGGAGAGAGGAGAGTGGAGAGAGAAATGAGGAAAGAGGAGAGTGGAAAGCGCGAGTTGGAGAACTTGGTGTATCGCCTGCGTCTGGACGAGCACGGCGATATGGTGTCGCTCTACGACAAGCGGGCACAGCGCGAGCTGGTGGCACCGGGACGCAGCATCCGACTGGTGGTGCTCGACGACTGCAAGTCGGAGGCGTGGCCGGCCTGGGAGATTCATAAGCGCACACTCGACAAGGAGCCGCTGCCCATCCACGAGGGTGTGAAGATAGAACAGGTGGAGAACGGTGCGGTGCGCAAGACGCTGCGCGTGAGCAAGCAGTATGGGCCGACCATCATCCGTCAGGACCTGCACTTATATGAAGGTGCCGATGCCGACCGCATCGACTTCGAGACCACCATCGACTGGGCTGCGGAGAACGCGTTGCTGAAGGCGGAGTTCCCGCTGAGCGTCAGCAACGAGATGGCATCCTACGACCTCGGCCTGGGATGCGTGCAGCGCGGCAACAACAAGGAGAACCAATATGAGGTGTACTCCCATGAGTGGACCGACCTCACCGACCGCTCAGGCACCTATGGCGTGACCATTCTGAACAACGGCCGCTACGGCTGGGACAAGCCCAACGACAACACGCTGCGCCTCTCGCTGCTCTATGCCCCGAAGCCCGGCAACAACTTCGTCTATCAGGCTCATCAGGACAAGGGACACCACGTGTTCACCTATAGCATCATCGGCCACGAGGGTGCGCTCGATGTGGCACAGGCTGCCCGTCGCGCTACGGCCTTCAACAGTGGGCTGCGCGCTTTCACGACCACGCGCCACAAGGGTGCCGAGGGGCGCCGCTTCTCGTTTGTGAAGAGCGACAACGACAACGTGCTCATCCGCACGATGAAACAGGCTGAGGTGAGCGATGAATATGTGGTACGCGTGCACGAGCTCGGAGGCAAGGAGTCGCAGAAGGCTACGCTCACCTTTGCCGCCGACATCGTGGCAGCCGTTGAGGCCGACGGTACGGAGAAGACCATCGGCGCCGCCACCTTCGAGGGCAACCGGCTGCAGGTGGACGTGAATGCGTTTGGTGTGAGAACCTACAAGGTGAAGCTGCGGAAGAAAGACGCGACTGCCATCCGTCAGCAGGCGGTGGAGCTGGCATATAACAAGCGCTGTGCCACACCGAATGCGTTCCGTACGGATGCCGACTTCGAGAGCGGCTATAGTTATGCTGCCGAGCTGCTGCCCGAAAAGCTCACCGTCGACGGCATTGCATTCCAGCTGGGCGACAAGGATGCTGCGAACGGCCTGGCCTGCGAGGGCGACACGCTGCAGGTGCCTGCCGGCTACAACCGGTTGTATCTGCTCGCCGCCAGCAGCGAGGGCGACCGCGAGGCAACGTTCGGCGTTTGGAAAACGCGCCAGACGGTGGAGGTGCCGTTCTACAGCGGGTTTGTCGGTCAGTGGGGCCACACAGGTCAGACGCAAGGCTTCTTGAAGCCGGCACAGGTGGCCTATGTGGGTACGCACCGCCACTCTATCGACGGCGATGAGCCTTATGAGTTCACGTATATGTTCAAGGTGGCCATCGACCTGCCTGCCGGCACGAAAGAGGTGGTACTCCCGAACGACCGTCATGTGGTGCTCTTCGCAGCAACGGTGGCGAGCGAGAACGACGGCGTGAAGGCGGCAGGACAGCTCTTCGAGACGTCGAACGTGGCGTCGCAGCTAGGTGCCACTAAGCGCAGCGAGGCCAGCGCGCCGAAGTCGGCGAGCCTGGTGAAGGGCATGCTGCCCATCTTGTGCTCGGGCTACGTGAACGAGCGGGAGTCGCCGGCGATGCTCACCGACGGGAAGAGCGACACGAAGTGGTGCGACACACATGCTGCACCGAACTTCATCGTCTACGACCTCGGCGAGGAGAAGAGCGTGAGCCGCTGGCGCCTGTTGCACGCCGGTGCCGAGATGCGTGACTACATCACGCGTGCGGTGCTGCTGCAGGGCCGTAACACGCCCACCGAGGAGTGGCGGACGTTGGACATGCTCGACGGTAACCGCCTGAACGAGACCGACCGCACCTTCGCTCCCCAGTCGGTGCGCTACGTGCGCTTGTATGTGGTGGCTCCCACGCAGGAGATCAATGGCCTCGCCACCCGCCTGTATGAGTTTGAGTTGTGGTAAAACCTAGAACCCACTCCCAACCCCTCCCGAGGGGAGGGTGGTATGAATAGCCTTAACCCACTCAAAAATATTATTTATCAAGAATTATAGAATTTGAGAAATTTTCGTTGGATGAGTAGGAATTATTGAGAATTGGAGAAGAAATTGCTGCAATTTCCTGTTTTCTCGCTACCATTCTCGTCGCTTGCGACGGATTCTTGCTAATTCATTTGCATGAATAAAAAATTCTCAAATTACCTCCCCTTCGGTTGGTGGGTCTTCGACAAATCTCTCAAATTCTTGACAAGAATTATATATCTAACATATCGGGCAGACACACAAGGATGTGCCTGCCCGATATTATTTATGTCCCTTATTTGCCTATTGAGCGGGCAGACACGGGGGTCTGCCCCTACGTTAGGATGACGGCAACGCTGGCGCGCGACTCCCCTCCTTCGGAGGGGCGGGGGAGGTTCCTCCCTCTCTTGGGAGGGGCTGTTTACGAATTCTTATAATCCCTCGGCGTCATGCCGTAGAAGCGCTTGAAGATGGTGGAGAACGACGCGGAGTTGCTGAATCCGCATGCGTACATCACTTCGGTGACGTTCATGTCGCCCGTGGAGAGGAGGTGGGCGGCCTGCTTCAGTCGGATGTTGCGAATGAAGTCGTGTGGCGTCTGACCGGTGAGCTCCTTCATCTTACGGTGCAGGTGTACGCGGCTGATGCCTACGGTGGAGGCTATCGTGTCGACACTGAGGTCGCTGTTTGAGATGTTCTCGTTGATGACCTTCATGATTCGCTCGAGGAGTTTCTCGTCGGGCGATTTCATTTCTACCTTCTGCACCTTGCTCTCCAACTCGTCGTTGCGGCCGTATTTCAGTCGCAGCATGCGACGTGAGCTGATGAGGTTCACGATGGTGCGTCGCAGGATATCCATGTTGAACGGCTTCACGATATAAGCGTCGACACCTGTGCCGAGACCTTCCAGCTTGTCCTCGTCGCGATTCTTCGCGGTGAGCAGTACGATGGGAATATGATTCGTCTGCGGATTCGTCTTCAGCGTGGCAGCAAGTGTGTTACCGTCCATCTCCGGCATCATCACATCGCTGAGCACCAGGTCGGGCAGGCACTTCAGCGTCTCGGCGAGTGCCTCGCGGCCGTTTGTGCAGGAGCGGATGTCGTAGTCGCCCGAGAGCTCTTGCGTGAGGTAGTCGCGAATCTCGTCGTCGTCCTCGACGATGACGATGACCTGTCGGCGGTTCTTCTCCGCATTCCATTCGGCGGAGTCGTTGTCGAGCAGCTTGTCCATTTCCTCTTCCTCAACGCCGTTGAGCTCGGCCTGGGCGAGACTGTTGTCGGCAGGTGCCTCGACGTCAATTTCGTCTTCTGAGAGGTGTGCCTTTCCTAATGGGATGGTGACCACGAACTCCACCCCTTGCTTGCTATCGCCCGTGAGCAGGGTGCTCGCCTCTTCTGCATTGAGGTTGCGGGCAAGGATGGTGCCGTGATGCAACTCCACGAGCGAGCGTGTGAGGTCGAGGCCGATGCCCGTGCCCGTGTTGCGGTCGTTGGCGTGCGTCGTGGTCTGATAGAAGCGCTTGAAGATGTGCTGAATCTTGTCTTCGGGAATGGCCTCACCGTTATCGCTGACGGCAATGGTGGCATGTTGGTCGTCGTGGGACACGCGAATCAGGATGTCGCCGCCCGGCGGTGTGAACTTGAATGCATTCGACAGGATGTTCACGACCACTTTGTCGAACTGCCGGCGGTCGATCCACACGGGCAGCTGGTCGGTGTCGTGCTGATAGCGGAAGGAGACGCGCTTCATCTGTGCCTGGTGCTCGAAGAGGGTGTAGATGTCCTGCACGAACGGCACGAGGTCGGTCTTCGACATGTGCATCTGCATCATTCCCTTGTCGATTTTTCGCAGGTCCATGAGCTGGTTGATGAGGCTGAGGATGCGCTCGGCGTTGCGGCGAATGGTCTCGTAGACGCTGCGGCGATGCGGGTCGTCGTCCTGCTTCATGAGCGAGAGCAGCGGTGTAATGATGAGCGTCATCGGCGTGCGGATCTCGTGACTGATGTTCATGAAGAAACGCAGCTTCGCCTCACCCATCTCCTCGGCGTGGATGTGCTCCTGCAGGCGCAGGCGGTCTTGCTCGCTGCGGCTGCGCTGGCGCAGATACTGCCAGATGCCCACTCCGAGCAGGAGGGCGTAGAGGCAGTAGGCCCACCACGTGCGGAACCACGGGCTGTGGACGACAACCGTAAAGACACGCTCCTCGGTCTGCACGCTGTTGCGTTCGGCCTTGATGTGGAACTTATAGGTGCCCGGCGTGAGGTGGGAGAAGGTGATTTCGTTCTTGCCCGGTTGCAGTCGCACGGGTGCCTCGTTGTTAATTTGATAGATATAGGTGATGTGCTCCGGGGTGTCGTAGGTGAGCGTCGACAGCTGAATGGTGAACGAGTTGTCGCGGTAGCTCAGGTCGAAGCGGTCGCTGGCATTCACCGAGGTGTCGCACACGTTGTAGTGGCCCGACCGGGTGGTGCTGCCGATGTGCTCGCCGTTGATGAGGAAGGCGGTGAGCTTCACACGGGCCTTCCACTCCTTCTGCGATATCTTCAGCGGGTCGAACCACGTGATGCCGCCCACGCCGCCGAAGAGCATCAGGCCGTTGGGAGCGGTCCACGACGCTCCGGCCGAGAACTCGTTCGACTGCAGTCCGTCGTCGACGAAGAAGTTCTCTGTGCTGCCCGTCTTCGGGTCGTAGCAGCACAGACCGCGATAGGACGATATCCAGAGTCGGCCGCGCTGGTCCTGCTCCATCGACGTCACGCCGTTGCCAATCTGCACGTTATCGATGCCATACTGCTCCATGCGGTGGGCGAGCAGGTCGTAGCAGAGCAGGCTGTCGCTGGTGGCCATGAGCAGGCGTCCGCCGAACTCCTTCACGGTGAACACCGAGGTTCCATACATCAGACAGTTCTGCCCGAACGTGGTCACCCAGCTCTCGTGCTCGATGTCGAGGCAGCAGGTTCCCATCGTGGTGGCGAGGTAGATGCGCTTACCGTCGGGCGAGAGCGACATGTGGGAGATATAGTTGTTGGTGAGGCTGTTCAGATGGCGGTTGTCGATGGCTTCCGACTTCATCGTGTACGACTTCACAGCACCGTCGGCAGCGATGCGGATGAGACCGTTGCCCATCGTTGCCAGCCAAACGTTGCCCTTCGGGTCGCAGGCAATGCCGAACACGCTCACGCGCCAGCCCTGCGGTAGCTGCTGCTGGTGGTAGTTGCCGCTGGCGTCGAGCCATCCGCAGCCTTCCTGATAGCTGCCCAGCCAGATGCGCCCCTGCTTGTCTTCGTTCAGCGAGAGCACCGTTGCCGGCACGTCGCTGGTGTAGTGTCTGACGAGCGTCAGCGAGGGCGAGAGCTGGTAGAGTCCGTCCTTGTCGGTGCCCACCCACACATTGCCTCGCGAGTCGACCATCGTGCTGGTGACGCAGGCCTGTCCGATGATGTTGTTCTTGCCCAGACGGTAGCCCATATAGGAGAAGCCGCCCTGGCTGGCAGGCTGCATGTAGATGCCTTTCTGCAACAATCCCAACCAGAGATTGCCACTATGATCCTCGGTGATAGAGAGCACTTTGCCCTGCGCGAGGTCCAACATACGGCTGTAGTAGGGATTCTCTACGATGCTGCCCGTTGCGGGGTCGTAGATGGCGAGTCCGGCACCGTCGTAGCCGATAACGACCTGCCCGTTGCTCCTGCAATAGATGACGGGCACAGGCTTGTTGGCTGTGCCGTCGATATGGGTGAAGGTGTTACCGTCGCGGCGGAACACGCCCTGTCGAAGGGTTCCGATATAGATGCTCCCGGACTTGTCGAAGCAGATGCTGCGCACGCAGGAGCGGAGCGGCTCCTCCTGGAAATAGCGCTCCACAACCTTTCCCTTGTGCCACACCAGCACACCCTGCTGGTCGGTGACGATCCACACGCGGCCCTTGCTGTCCTCGGCCATGTTGTGTACGGTGGCCACCTGCGACAGGTCGCCGCCCAGCTGGTGGGCTTCCTTCAGCGACGTCATCTGCAGCACACCGCATCCCGACGTGCCCACGAGCATCTCACCACTCTTCCGTTCGAGGAAGCAGATGACGTAGCACGACGACTCATGCCCGCTCAGGTCGGTCACCTTCACGGTGCTGAACGTGGAGCCGTCGTAGGTCTGCAAGGCCCCGAACATGCCGAGATACATGAGGTTGTGCCGGTCTTGGGCGATGCAGTTCACGTAGTTGTTGGCCATTCCCGTTCCGCTCTCCTTGTTGAAGATGCGGAACTGATAGCCGTCATAACAGCAGAGGCCGTTGCGGGTGGCTCCCCACAACAGTCCGTCGTTGTCAACAAACACTTGGTTGGTGAAACTGCTCGGCAGTTGGTTGTCGGCATTATATAGATTGCCCATTTGGGCATGTGTGCTCATCAGTGCCGACATGATGAGTAGTGCTATCAGGATAGTACGTTTCATGCTCGTAGTCGATGGTAAGGTAGAGCTGGGAAGGGGTGTCTCCCAGACTTTTTCGGTGCAAAGATAACATATTTTGTGAAATGCGCCAAAATTTTTGTTACATTTCGTAAAACCTCTGTTACAAAAAAAACGTATCTGTTTGGGGTTTTCTTCGTAACTTTGCAGAAGTATTATTTTTTACGTTTTATGATGAAAAAGATTGCTACTATCGTCTTGTTGCTCAGCACGTTCTCGCTTGCGGCAACAGCCCAAAATCCGATTATCGGCCACCTGTTCACAGCCGACCCCACGGCGCGTGTGTTCAACGGAAAGGTCTATCTCTATCCTTCGCACGACATCTTCCCACCGGAAGGACAGCGACAGGACTGGTTCTGCATGGAAGACTACCACGTGTTCTCGTCGGAGAACCTCACCGACTGGACCGATCACGGTGTGATTGTCACCCAGAACAAAGTTCCTTGGGTAAGGCCAAACTCCTATTCCATGTGGGCACCCGACTGCGTCGAGCACAATGGTAAGTATTATTTCTATTTCCCGTCGGCACCCAAAGACGGTCGAGGCTTTGGTATCGGTGTAGCCATCGCCGACAGCCCGGAAGGACCGTTCGTTCCTGAGCCGGAGCCCATCAAGGGCATCAGCGGCATTGATCCTTGTGTGCTACAGGCTTCCGACGGCAATGCCTACATCTTCTGGGGTGCTGGCCGTTGTGCCAAGCTGAAGCCCAACATGAAGGAATTGGCCGACGACACGCCGAAGGAGAAAGTGAAATGGGGCGAGCGCGAGTTTGAGATGTATGGTGTGAACTGCCTGAAAGACCTGCCCAATCGCCAGGCTGAGGGTCCGTTTGCCTTCGAGTATAACGGCAACTATTACCTGACGTATCCTTACGTGAGGGAGAATACAGAGGTGCTCGGATATGCTATGAGCAAGAATCCGATGGGACCCTACGAATACAAAGGCCTGATCATGGCTGAGCACGAAAATGGCTGCTGGACCAACCACCACAGCATCGTCAACTACAAAGGACAGTGGTATCTATTCTATCACCAGAACGCCTTCTCGCCCCGCGACGACAAGCGCCGTTCGGTACAGATTGAAAAACTGTATTTCAATCCTGACGGTACCATTCAGGAAGTGAAGAAGACGATGCGTGGCGTGGGTGTCAACAAGGCCACCGAGAAGATTCAGATTGACCGCTACAGCACAGCTTCGGCGGATGTAACTACGGCGCTGATAGACACGGTGAACACCTTCCGCAGCTTCCAGGCTACGCTGCCCGCAAAAGGCAGTTGGCTGAAATATAATGACGTGGACTTCAGCTGCATCAAGGACGGCTATATCGTCCTGAATGCCAAGGCTGCTGACGACACCGAGTTCTGCATTCGCGAGAAAGACGCAAAGGGAAAGGTCGTCGCTCGCTTCAAGATGACGGTGCGTCCGCCAGAACCACCCGCTGGGGCAGCCGCTAATCCGATGATGTCTCGCTTCCGCCGCGACCTGCGCAACCAGTGGCTCACACAGACGGCTACGCTGGAATATACGCCGAAGAGCATTACCGACCTCGTCATCACCAATGAGGGTAGTGGTGCGCTGTCGGTCGACTGGGTGCAGTTCAAGAACCGTCCCGACTACTTCTCGCCTGTGGCTGCCAAGGCTCCCGCCGCTAAGCCCGACGAAGAGGGCTTCATCCGCCGCTGGATGTTGCTCGAGCCTATCGACAAGCCGAATAGCGGAAACACCGTGTTCACCGACAGCTATCTGCGCGAGCACTTCAACCGCGAGTATTTCAAGGGTCAGCAGACCATTCTGCCGAAGGACGGACAGAAGGTGACGGCTGTGTTCAAGCAGGAGCAGGCGCCTGCCGGCTTCGGTCGCGGTGCGCAGCAGATGCCTGAAGGTCCGCAGGTGAAGACGGTGAAGCAGACGCTCACCTGGCATGCTCTGGATAGCAATATGTTCAACGTGAAGCTCTTCCGCTTCGCTGAAAAATGGGGAGAGAAGGTCTATGGTGTGCTGTTCTGGGCGGTAACCGTCATTGACTGTACGGAGGATATTGAGAATGTCCGTTTGGCCGTAGGCAGCAACTCCGCTTCGATGTGGTGGCTCAACGGCGAGGAAGCCCTGCTGCTCAGCGGTGACCGCCGTATGGTGAAGGACGATGCGATGTCGCCGCGTCTCACGCTGAAGAAGGGCCGCAACGTCTTGCGCGGTGCCATCATCAACGGCCCGGGCATGAGCGACTTCTGCGTGCGCTTCATCGATGAGAAGGGACAGCCGGTAACGAACTATCAGGTGTCGGTGCCCTCGAAGTAAAATACGATATAACGGAACAACAAAAATAACGACAAAACGAATTCTGAAGATTATGAAGACAAAATATTTGTTCGGACTGTCAGTAGCCATTTATCTGTTGTCAAGTAGCCCCGTGAAGGCACAAGTGGGCGAGCCTTATATTCACGACCCGTCGACCATCGCCGAGTGCGAGGGCAAGTACTACACCTTCGGAACCGGTGGCGGAGGTCTTATCAGCGAGAACGGCTGGAGCTGGCACGGTGGTGCCGATCGCCCGGGAGGCGGTGCTGCCCCCGATGTGCTGAAGATTGGTGATCGCTATCTCTGCATCTATGGTGCCACGGGTGGTGGTCTGGGTGGCGGCCACAACGGTCGTATCCTCACCATGTGGAACAAGACGCTCGACCCGAAGAGTCCCGATTTCAAGTGGACGACGGCTGTGGAGGTGTGCAGCAGCGACGGTATGGAAGATCAGGATGCCATTGACCCGGGTCTGCTCCTCGACCCGACCACAGGTCGTCTCTGGGCGAGCTATGGCACTTATTTCGGTACGATTCGCCTGATTGAACTTGACCCGACAACCGGCTTCCGTGTGGCAGGCAACAAGGAGAAAGACATTGCTATAGACTGTGAGGCCACCGATCTCATCTATCGTAACGGCTGGTACTATCTGCTTGGCACGCACGGCACTTGCTGCGATGGTGTGAACTCGACGTACAACATCGTGGTGGGTCGCTCGCGTAGCGTTGAGGGTCCATATATAGATAATGTGGGTCGCGATATGTATCACGGTGGCGGTCGTATGGTCATTGCTGCCGGCGACCGTAAGACCGGTCCCGGACACTTCGGACGTACCATCATCGACGAAGGCGTTGAGATTATGTCGTGTCACTTCGAGGCCGACTTCGACCTGAGTGGCCGTTCCACGCTGGGCATTCGTCCGCTGCTCTGGAAGAACGACTGGCCGTATGCCGGCAATCAGATCAAGGAAGGCACCTATGCTATTCTCTCTGAGCGTCGCGGCTACTCGCTGGAGCTGGCTGTTGACTTCGTGCGTATGACGCAGGAGCGTCAGGGATGGTTCAACCGCGATCAGATGCAGCAGCCCGTGAAGCCTGTGGCGAACCAGACGCTCGCCGACGTGCAGGGCAAGTGGCCCGAGGGCGAGATTGCTGTGCGCTGCAGCGACTACATGTTCCGTCCGTGGCAGCGTTGGCAGGTAGTGCCCGTGCCCGAGCGTGGAGGCACCATCTGTGGACCGCTCTACGTAATTCGTATCGAGGGCACCAATCGTGCGCTCACCGCTACTGATAAGCTGGAGGTTACAACGCAGCAGCTCGCCGACCGCGATGAGCAGCTCTGGCGCATCGAACAGCTCACCGATGGCACCTTCCGCATCATGCCTTATGTCATTCCTGGACAAGAGGGCAAGAACCAGAAGTATTGCCTCTATTCCGCTGGCGACAGCACGCCCACGCTTGCTCCCTACGACTTCAGCAGCGACAATTCCAAGTGGAATTTCTCCAAAGAGTAATGTCGTTTCAATCGTTCCGCACACGGTAGGGAAGTCTGCCGCGCAAGCGCGAAGTTAAAAGTTAAAAGTGAAAAGTGAAAAATAAGCAAAAAGAGTGTGCAGCAATGGAGGGCACTGAAAAACCCTTCAAGTTAGTAAGGCTTCTCGATTATTAACAAAAAGCAGATTGCATATAACCGTTAATATGCGGATTTGCAATCTGCTTTTGTTTCGTTTTTTTGATAGCCTGTAAGCCGTTATAGTGGCGTATTTCGTCTTACTGGCCTTCGTATAGGCATGAATACTCTCTGCTCAGATGAGTTTGAGGATTCTTTTGATGTTTGCGGCAAATATGGTAATGGCTCCCTGCATTTGCATGGAGTAAAGGCCGTAAGACTCGGCTCTATCA